>Ga0181563_10004951_pt1 | contig 12318 bp, 16 predicted proteins | sample 011ome_25_FD_133759 | JGI IMG/M metagenome (GOLD analysis project Ga0181563, IMG submission 133759) | Coastal salt marsh microbial communities from the Groves Creek Marsh, Skidaway Island, Georgia - 011512CT metaG (megahit assembly) | ecosystem: Environmental > Aquatic > Marine > Intertidal... | reverse complement strand
TTCTCTACAACCATGTGGAACTTTATCCCAGTCGTAACGATTGGTTTCCATTCTCATAATGCTAGAGAGCATACGCCCTATTTCTCGGTATCGGTAATTAGTTTTATAGGTATATTCAGTGAATAATGCCCGTCTTGAATCTTTCCATTTATAGCTTAGATCATTCAAGACTTGTTCCATGTATCGCTTAGTTTCATATTTAGCCACTTCTTCGTCTATCGCAGTGGCACTGTAAATATCTTTGACTGCCTGTAACTTGGTTCGCACTGGTTCTCGAATCCCGACAGTTTCGTTGATGGTTTTAATTAAATTCATTTTTAGTCCTTCCTTAGTTTTAAAAAGGTTTGCCCTGTGGATCATGCTTGAGGGCATGGTTCGGATTCCCGTCTAGTCCTAATTTATCTAAAATTATTTCTGTATAGGTTCGTTTCGAACTCGGTTTAACAATTAAGATCAAGTCTTGCTCAGGATCAAGTTTTAAGACCTCGATCCCTTTTTGTAACTTCTCGATCTCGTCTGCTTCTAAAATTATTTTCTTTACTGGATTTTCTTTCATTGTTCGCCCCCAATTAATTTATTAACAATGCCGATCTCGTCCTCGATCTCTAACAAAGTTAGGTTAAGTTCTTGGATCGCCACCTCGAAGTCAATCATTGAATTTCTGCCCTTCTCGGCTTGGTGTTGCTCCTCGTAGTAGCTGATCTGTTCTTTTAGTCGACTGTGTTCGTCCTTCAACAGTCGAAGGGTGTTGCATAGCTTAAAGATACTCATAACTGATCCCCCTTGCTCTCGGTCTTGATTTAATAACTAGGGTTAGGGCTTCGATCCTCGAATAACCACACCCCCTCAAATAATTAAATGCTTCTTTTTTGCCCTTCGTTAAAATAATGCTTCTTGTTAATCTTTTCATAATTTAGTCCTTTTCTTTATGTTTTTTATAAATTTGGCTTTCACAATCGCCCCCTGTTGCATTTTCTTTGGTGGGTTAAGGGTAAGGTATACCCGTTTTTGTATCGATTGTTCAGCCGTCCCTGTTTCGATCTGTGTTGCTTTTGATCTCATCAGTTGAGAATTAATCTCAAGACAAGGAAAATAAAAAAGGGGCAAGGTATAAACCAAGCCCCTCGAAGTGTTATGGTCGAGTGTAAACATAATTAAAGACCGGTATTAAAGCCAAGCCAATTAAGCACCCGATCGCCGAGCCGAACGCCAAAGACGGATTAAGAGCCACCACGCCCCCTAGAAAATCCGAAAAGGTATTTCCAAGCCCTGCCCCGACTATTGCCATTAAATGACCGAGCCGAAAACGCTCAGGAAGATATTTTTCCACTTCTAACCCAGTGAACGCCCCAATAATCATGACGGCGTTGTCCACGATCCCGAAAATAATAAAGTCGATTAACATATAAACCCCTTCGCTTCGTAGTGTTGGCGTTGTGTTTGCTGATTGCCTGTGGTTAGTTCTTTCCAGTTGGTGCTGATGTAGTTGACCTCGTTCTCGATGTCGTAAGTTAGATCAGGGGCTAGAACGCCATAGCCCCCCCAGTCTGTGTGTGGAAAATAGTCGGCATAGTTGGTTTGTTTTGCACAGTCTTTTATTACTTTGTCCGATACTTTCAGGGCATATCCTCTAGGATCACGATTAATAAATATGCCGTTCAGTTTTACCTGTTTATTTCTCGGTGCTTCGTCATAGTGTGATTCGAGCAGATCACAAACTTTCCCCTCGATCTGACAAAGTTTTATTTCGAGTTCGGCTATGTGATCCTCTGCCATATCATGATCCAATTCAGGAAAGCCGTTACAAAGTTGAGTGGTGATTCTGTGTGCTTGGGTTTCGAGCCGTCTGAGTTTTTTGCACAGTTGAACTGGATCAACCAGTTTAGGATCAAGTCCAAAGAATCGAATCAGACCTTGTCCATGTAATCGGATCATAGCTTTTTTGATGTTGCTTCGTAGTTCTGTTTTAGTTGGTTTCATATTTAGTCCTTATATGTAAATGGCGAAGTTGCCATTCGTTTAAAATAAACCATTTTACAGTTAAAGTAAACCCCTTTTTTACCTTATTTTTTTGGGTGTTGTAAGTCGTTGTTTTTACTGGGTTTTTAGCCTGTTCATGTTGTTCATGTTTTTCTACTTTACTTTAAGTCAAGAACAAGGGCTTTTCTGTGGATAACTTTTCCAGTTGGTATTTAGGTTAAGTTATTGTTTTTATTATTATTTATTATTATTTATATTTATTTTTTAGTTGCTTATTTTTTAAGCTGTTCACGTTGTTCATGCTTTTTTGATGTATAAGCTAGGTAGAGATTCACTTGCGAAAGAAGGCTCTTGGTCTTGCTCGATCCTGAACCCAAGCATACCTTTTTTTGACGTGAACAACGTGAACAACGTGAACAATCCTTTATAATCAAGGACTTACACGAGAACTGAGCAAAAACAAAACGTGAACAACGTGAACAATCCTTTATAATCAATGACTTAGGCTTAGTAACCATGTTCTATTGTGGTTACTTGGTAGAATTGCGTTCCTTTTTTGCGTTCCTGTTTTATTTTACTTTAAAGTAACTCCAAGTTTGATCGGAAACTAACCAAGCAGACCGAGAACCTACCCCACCCCTACCCAGCACTTCACAGTCGGGACTCCGTCATGTTTACCTAACATACTAATCAGCACAAATAATCAGAAAAAATTTACAAACACAGCACCCCCAGGGGTCATATATAGGAACACCCCCCGTCAATGGTACCTAAAGTACCCCGTTGATAATGATTCTTATTTCTGCACAAAAAATGTGCAAGTGTATACTAGGATTTTTGCCCAGGAGAACCCCATGCGAGAGAAGTTATTGACAGCGTTAGAAAAGCACGCCCAAGGACACATAGAAAAACACCGTATTAACGTGGAAGTCTACTTAACAAACCCAGTAGGAATTGGTGAACACAGCGATATTATAGAAGCGATAGAAAAAGAGCTTGACGAAATAGCTAAATATCAGGATCATTTAGATATAATTAAGAAATATTTTGGTTGAACGACTGAAACTATAATTCTTTGGGGTCAAATCCGTAAAGGAGAGCTATATGTTTGAGAACTTTTTTGAATTCGCGGTTTTCGTGGTCATGGTAATCCTCATGTTTGAGTTTATAGCAATATAGGTGAGCCATCTCATGTAGAAGTGTCTTGCAGATTGTGTCGAAGTGAGCATTGCGAGCACTACTAATATAGATAGTATTTTCATCAGGGGCAAATTCCCCCATAATTTCTTTTCGTCTTGTAACTTTAAATTTGATTTGATGAGCATGAGGCATATTGAGTTTATTAAATGGTTCCATGCGACAGAAAGTCTTATATAAGAGTTTGAGATTTTCATCAGTCAGTAGAGTCACGAACGAGCCCTACCTAAAGACCATAGGTTGACTGGACCAAACTCTGTATCTTTCCATTCTATAGACATGTTGTCGGTTGTACTGGGGTAAAGCCTTCTGGTAAATATAAATAGTCTTGATGAATGCAAGCGGTTGACCATTGTTTAAGTTCACCTTGTATGCATTCTTGGAAATATTGATGGGCATGGGCACAGGACTCGAAGTTACCTATGTACTGTCGATCGTTATCTAAATACAGATATAGAACCCACTCAAACATTTCTATATTATACTCTTTTTATATTATTATGTTACAATTCAATTTATTAGCTGCAAATTCAAGGGTGTAAACAGCGACACATGACAGACGAAGAATTACAATCCGATATTATTGTTCCTCCTATAGAGGAGAATATTCCACTACCAAAGTCTCAAAAAGAAGCTATGCCTAACATGACGGCAGAGCAAGAGATTAATATTCGAGCGGAAACAATCAAAACAATATCAGATATAAAAGGAGACCCTCTAGAGGCTGACGCTGAACATATGCAACAAGCATCAAAACTTGCAGATGAGATGATAAATAACCCAGACTTAAGAGCAGACTATAGTCAATACCCAAACGAAACAATGGCTTATCTTGCTGGTATGGTAGCTCAGACTAATGTAAAACTAACTAAACAACTCGCTGATTATAAGTTATATGTCTTAAACAACGCTGTCCTAGCTCATGAAACAGCATCATCAGTGCGAGATAAACTAGGTGCACTTAGAATAATTGGGGAAGTAGACGGTGTTGATGCCTTCAAGAAAAAAACTGAAGTGATGCATATAAATAAAACAGGTAAAGAATTAGAAGAAGAATTAAAAAAAGCAATTGAAGATCTACGAGGAAAAGTAATAGAAGGAGACTTAGTAGATGTGAAAGAGGAGCCTGATGATAAGTCCTGAAGACTTAGCTCTACTTGAAAGAGCTTTGCCTAGTATGTCAGATGAGGATAAAATAAAACATCTAGACATGCTATCTAGGTATAAAAAAGATTTGATACAAGCTAAGGGCAAAGATCACTTCTTAGATTTTATTAAACATGTATACCCTGACTATATTATAGGAGAACATCATAGGCGACTGGCTCAACTCTTTGAAGACATTGCTACGGGCAAAAAGAAAAGGATTATTGTCAATATTGCACCTCGACACGGTAAGAGCGAACTTATCTCCTATCTGGCTCCAGCATGGTTCTTGGGTAAACATCCGGCTAAAAAAATTATTATGGCATCTCACACTGCTGATCTTGCGGTTAACTTTGGTCGTCGAGTCCGTAACCTCGTGGGCAGTGACTCATATAAAGATGTGTTTCCAAATGTTGAGCTGCAAGCAGACTCGAAGTCGGCTTCGCGATGGGGTACTAATTTTAATGGTGAGTATTTTGCCATTGGTGTGGGCGGCGCTCTTGCTGGACGCGGGGCTGACCTCTTTATCATCGACGACCCTCACTCAGAACAAGATGCAAAACTTGGAAAACCAGATGTATTCTTACCAGCGTGGGAATGGTTTCAGTCAGGTCCCTTACAACGGCTTATGCCCGGAGGAGCCATCATTGTCGTTATGACACGGTGGTCTAAGCTCGACCTGACAGGGCAAATTGTGAATCAGATGGTTAAGAATGATGAGGTTGATAATTGGGAAGTAGTAGAGTTTCCAGCAATACTTGAAAACAAAGAAGGAGATGAAGTTCCACTATGGCCTGAGTTTTGGTCTATAGAAGAATTAAGATCTAGGCGTGCAGCACTAGACATTAGATATTGGAATGCTCAGTATTTACAAAACCCAGTATCAGAAGAAGGCGCATTAATAAAAAGAGAGTGGTGGAATATATGGGAAGAAGAAAACCCCCCATCATGTGAGTTTATTATTATGACGTTAGATGCCGCTCAAGAGGCAAATAATCGAGCAGACTATAACGCATTAACTACTTGGGGCGTATTTTTTAACGAAGAAACCAATAATTATAATATAATATTGTTGAACAGCATTAAGAAACGTCTAGAATTCCCAGAGCTAAAGCAGCTTTGCATAGAAGAATATAGAGATTGGGAACCTGACTCCTTTGTTGTTGAAAAGAAATCTAACGGGGCTGCACTCTATCAAGAGTTCAGAAGGATGGGTATACCCGTCGGAGAATTTACTCCGGGCAAAGGACAAGATAAAATTAGTCGGGTTAATGCTATATCGGATTTATTTAGTTCAGGAGTTGTCTGGGCACCAGATAGAAGATGGGCAAATGAAGTTATTGAAGAATGTAATGACTTCCCATCAGGAGCTAACGACGACTTAGTTGATGCAACAACTCTTGCTTTGTTACGTTTTAGGCAAGGGGGATTTATTAGGTTACCTAGTGATGAAGAAGATGAGATCCCTGGGTTTCGAGGGCAAGGACATAAAAGATTATATGCTCTCTAAAATAGTAAAAGGTTTGTGGGTTGTGATGCGTGTTATGCGAGCCATAAACCTTGTACTATTAATATTGCTTCACTTAGGCATAATACAAATTAAAAAATTATTAGGAACTTACAATGGCAGCAAATGATATAGATAAAGGGTTAGCTCAAGCACCACAAGGATTATCTGAAGATGAAATGAAAAAGATGATTGGTTCAGGTATAGAGCCAGATATTGAAATTGAAATCGAAGATCCAGAATCAGTAAGTATTAAAGCTGGTGGTATGGAGATTGAAATAGACCCAAACGAGATTGATGACTTTAGTAAAAACTTAGCTGAAGAAATGGATGACGATCAGTTAGCTAAACTTGCTGACGAATTGTTAGAAGAATACGAAGGAGATTTATCAGCACGACGTGATTGGCTAGATACATACGTTGACGGATTAGAACTATTAGGTATGAAACTAGAAGATCGTGCAGAACCATGGGAAGGCGCGTGTAATGTTTACCACCCTCTCATGACAGAAACACTAGTTAAGTTTCAAGCTGAAACAATGACTGAAACATTCCCAGCTGCAGGCCCTGTAAAAACTCAAATCATTGGTAAAGAAACTGAAGAAAAGATTGACGCTGCCCAACGTGTTCAACAAGACATGAACTATCAGTTAACTGAGAAAATGGTTGAGTATAGACCTGAACATGAAAGAATGCTGTGGGGACTAGGTTTAGCTGGTAACGCATTTAAAAAAGTTTATTATGATCCTAACTTAGAAAGACAAGTATCTATTTTTGTCCCCGCTGAAGATTTAGTTGTGCCTTATGGTGCTTCTAGTTTATCAACAGCAGAGCGTGTAACACACGTCATGCGTAAGACTGGTAACGAACTACGCAAACTACAAGTTGCAGGATTTTATCGCGACGTTGATTTAGGCGAACCATCACACGACTTAGAAGAAGTTGAAAAGAAAATCGCAGAAAAGATGGGATTCAATGCGACAACTGACAATCGCTTCAAAGTTTTAGAAATGCACGTTGACCTTGACCTTGAAGGTTTTGAGGATGAACAAGACGGCGAGAAAACAGGTATTGCTTTACCATACGTTGTAACTATTGAACGATCAACTCAAGAAGTTTTAGCAATTAGACGTAACTGGAATCCTGATGACAACACTAAACAAAAACGTCAGCACTTCGTTCACTATGGATACATCCCAGGATTTGGGTTCTATTGTTTTGGCTTGATTCATTTAATAGGCGCGTTTGCAAAATCAGGCACAATGCTATTAAGACAATTGGTAGACGCGGGTACATTATCTAATCTTCCTGGTGGTTTCAAATCTCGCGGACTCAGAATCAAAGGAGATGATACACCAATTGCTCCTGCTGAATTCCGTGATGTAGATGTACCAAGTGGTACAATTAGAGATAATATCATGGCTCTTCCTTATAAAGAGCCTAGTCAAGTTTTAAATCAGTTGATGAATCAGATCATCGATGAAGGTAGGAGGTTTGCTTCAGCTGCTGATTTAAAAGTATCAGACATGTCTGCTAATGCACCAGTAGGAACAACATTAGCTATTCTTGAGCGAACATTGAAAGTAATGAGTGCAGTACAAAGCCGTATTCATTATGCAATGAAACAAGAATTTAAATTACTTAAAGGTATTATTAGAGACTACACACCAGCTGATTATTCATATGAGCCAACAGAAGGAACAGCAGGAGTTAAACAGTCAGACTATGATACAACAGAAGTAATACCTGTATCTGATCCTAATGCAGCAACAATGTCACAGAAAGTTGTGCAATATCAAGCTGTTATGCAGATGGCACAAGCTAACCCACAGATTTATGACTTAGTAGAATTAAATAGACAGATGTTAGACATCTTAGGAGTTAAGAATGCTGAGAAGTTAGTACCAAGTGATAAAGAAATTAAAGTAGCTGATCCAGTGACAGAAAATATGAACATCTTAAACATGAAACCTGTAAAAGCATTTTCATACCAAGATCACCAAGCGCATATTACAACTCATATGTCGTTTAGAGACGATCCTAAAATTAGACAAATGATAGGGCAAAACCCTCAAGCAGGAGCTATGCTTGCAGCAATCGAAGCACATATCGCAGAACATTTAGCGTTTGAGTATAAGAATCAAATGCAAGAACAACTTGGTGTTGATTTACCAACAGTCGATGATGAGAACGAGATCCCACAAGAATTTGAAAAAGAAATCTCAACACTTACAGCTGAGGCTGCGAAAAAACTTTTACAAAAAGATGTGGCAGAAGCACAAATGATGCAACAACAGCAACAAGCACAAGACCCAATGCTTGCAATGCAACAAAAAGAATTACAACTTAAAGAGATGGAAATCCAGGCTAAGAATCAGAAGACCATGTCTGATATTGACTTAGATCGAGCTAAACTTGAGTTGGAAAGAATGCGAATCGAGTCACAAGAAAAAATTGCTGGAGCTGAACTAGGAGCTCGTGCAGCAATGGAAAAAGATAAGCTCGATGCAGAAGAATTACGACAAGGTGCCAGACTTGGTATGGAAGCCGTAATGAACGAGAAAAAGCTAGATACAGAATTAGCTAAAACCGCAATTAATAAACGAAAGGAATAAACTATGACGATCGATGAGATCAAAGTCATTGCAGAAAAAATATCCGCAGAACGAGCTGTGTTTGTTGAAGACTTAGCAATGGGTCGAGCAGAAGAACACGCACAATATATGCATGCATGTGGAATTGTTAGAGGGTTTGATATAGTTCAAGGACTACTTTCTGATTTAGCAAGAATACAGGAGGTAGACGATGACTGAAATCATAACACCTAATAAAACAATTGTAGACTTCAAAGGCAAAGCAGTAAAAGCTGAAGAAGAAAAACAAGAGAAACAAAAAACAACTCAATTACCAGAAGTCAAAGGCTATCGCATTTTATGTGCTGTGCCTAACGTTGATGAAAAGTATGAGAGTGGATTGATTAAGGCAGATAAAACAAAACATATTGAAGAACACTCAACTGTGGTTTTATTTGTTATTAAATTAGGAGATATGGCTTATCAAGACAAAGACAGATTTCCTACAGGACCCTGGTGTAAAGAAGGTGACTTCGTAATTACCAGAGCATATTCCGGTACTCGCATTAAGATTCACGGTAAAGAGTTCCGCATTATTAACGACGATACCGTAGAAGCAGTGGTCGATGACCCACGTGGATACGAACGCGCATAAGGAGAAGAAGTATGGCGAAAATTATCAACGAAATACCTGAAGAATTAGAGATGGAAGGTGAGGAAACAGAAGTAGAGCTCGAAGCCTCTGAGGATAAACAGGATTACGAAGAAGCTGCCAAAGCTAAAAAAGAAGTAAAAGCGGAAGCTGATCTAGAGATTGAGGAAGAAGATGATACTCCACCTGAAGATCGTAACCGTGACCCACTACCAAAAGAAGTAGTTGATGAGTTAGAGAATGATACGCTTGATGACTACTCTGCTAGGGTTAAAGAACGATTAGCCCAGATGAAAAAAGTCTGGCATGATGAACGCCGTGCTAAAGAAGCTGCAGACAGAGAAAGAGCGGAAGCAGTTAGAATGGCACAGCAAATCATTGAGGAAAACAAAAAACTTAAACAGACTCTAAGTACGGGCGAAGAAGATTACTTAAAAACGCTCAAAGAAAAGTATGAAACTGATTTAGCAGTCGCTAAACGCGACTATAAAGAAGCATATGATTCAGGAGACTCAGATAAAATTATTGAAGCGCAAGCTAAAATGAATGAGGCTCAATTTAAGTTATCTAACGCTGCAGGGTTAAAACCTCAGTATAAACAACCTGAAACCCCTTTACAAACTCCTGAAAATGGAGGACAATTTAGTCAACAGACTACCGTTCAAAAACCTGATCGCCGTGCTTTAGCGTGGCAAGATAAAAATCAGTGGTTTGGACAAGATGAAGAAATGACAAGCCTCGCATTAGGGCTGCATGAAAAATTAGTTAGATCGGGTGTAGACCCATCTAGTGAAGATTATTACCGTCGTATAGATGATACGATGCAGAAACGTTTCCCTGAATATTTTGGGAACAATGAATCGTTGGAAGGACAACCCGCCCAACGCAAACCTTCTAATGTTGTTGCTCCGGCTACGCGTAGTACCGCGCCTAAAAAAGTACGGCTGACTAAAACTCAGTTAGCGTTAGCTAAGAAATTTAAGTTAACACCGGAACAGTATGCAAAAGAACTTTTAAAAACGGAGAACGCAAATGGATAAACGTCAAGATAGAGACTTAGAAGTAAGAGAAACAACCGACCAAAGAAGTAAACAGTGGGCACCCCCATCATTACTTCCTGAGTTTAAAAAGAAACCTGGTTGGGCGTACAGATGGATTAGGATTACTTTAGCTAACGAGGCGGATAACCGAAATGCTTCTTCTAAAATGCGTGAAGGCTGGGAACCTGTGAAACATTCAGAGCACCCAGAAATAAATTTACCGGTAAGCTCCAATGGCAACTTTAAAGATGCTGTAGAAGTTGGAGGCTTACTACTTTGTAAAATGCCACAAGAAATGGTAGATCAGAGAAACGAGTATTACAAGAAAAAAGCAGAAGGTCAGGCAGAAGCAGTTGATAATAGCTTCTTAAAAGAAAATGACCCACGTATGCCTCTATTCTCCGATAAAAAATCTACTAAGTCTTTTGGTAAAGGTTAAACAATTCTTTAAGGAGAAATTATTATGGCAGCTTACGGATTAAAACCTGTAAAGCGTGTTGATGGTATGCCTTATGCAGGCGCTACAAGGCTATATAAAATCGATCCTGCTGGTGAAGCAACTAACTTGTTCTATGGACAGGTTGTTAACATCGGTGCGGACGGTTATATTGCTTTAGCAACAGCATCTGGAGCAGACGCTACTACGAACAACTTAGGTGGTTCAGGCGTCGGCGCTATCGGCGTTTTTGTTGGTTGTGAATATACCAACGCACAAGGTCAAACAATATTTTCACAATACTACCCATCTGGCACTGCTAATGGTGGTGACATTGTGGCTTATGTTGTAGATGACCCAAATGCACTATTTATGGCAGAATTAGATGATACAGCTACGCAAACAATGGTTGGTACTAATACCACTTTTGCTACAGCACAAACTACTTCTACCGGTTCTACCACTACTGGCGTTTCTAACTCTCAGTTGGACGCAACAGTTGCTACTACTGCTAAGGCATTTAAAATTGTTGCTTTAGCACCAGATGAGTCAACAGCAGCAGTGTTAGTTAAGTTCAACCCTAGTTTCCATCGCTTTACTAGTGATGTAGGTCTATAAGGAGATTAAATCATGGCAATTTCAAGAGCTCAGTTATTAAAAGAGTTGCTCCCAGGCCTTAATGCTTTATTCGGAATGGAATATCAGCGCTACGGTGAAGAGCACAAAGAAATATACGAAACAGAATCTTCAGAACGTTCTTTTGAAGAGGAAACAAAACTATCAGGCTTTGGTAGTGCACCAGTTAAAGGGGAAGGCGCAGCTATCTCTTATGACAATGCACAAGAAGCTTGGACAGCAAGATACAACCACGAAACCATTGCTTTAGGTTTCTCACTAACAGAAGAAGCTGTTGAAGATAACCTCTACGACACATTATCTGCTAGATATACTAAAGCATTAGCTCGTGCTATGTCTTACACAAAACAAGTTAAAGCTGCTAACGTTTTAAACAACGGCTTTGACGGTACTAACTACCCAGGTGGTGACAACAAAGCATTATTTGCTACAGATCACCCATTAGTAAATGGTGGCACAAACAGCAACACTCAATCAGTGGCTGCTGACTTAAACGAAACTTCATTAGAAAACGCAGTTATTCAGTTAGCTGGTTGGACAGATGAAAGAGGTTTATTAATTGCTGCTAAACCACGTAAGTTAGTAATTCCACCAGCATTGCAATTCGTTGCTACTCGTTTATTAGAAACTGACCAAAGAGTTGGTACTGCTGATAACGATACTAACGCATTACGATCAAACGGTGCGATTCCAGAAGGATACACAGTTAATCATTTCTTAACTGATACTGATGCATACTTCTTAACAACCGACGTACCTAACGGTATGAAACACTTCGAGCGTACAGCATTGACAACATCTATGGATGGTGACTTTGATACAGGTAACGTACGTTACAAAGCTCGTGAGCGTTACTCATTCGGTTGGTCAGATCCCCTCGGTATGTGGGGCTCACAAGGTGCTTAATTAATTAAGTACTTTCTCTCCTCGAGAACCCAGCTTCGGCTGGGTTTTCTTTTATCTATAACTAATGGTTTTCTTTATGGTAAATCTTTGAAGTAAGAGCATAATTCACTTATCAGCTATGCTGAAATCTAATTTAAGGAGAAATATTATGTGGACAACACCATCAGCAACAGAAATGAGATTTGGTTTTGAAGTAACAATGTACGTATGTAACAAGTAATTTTTAAATCAGGTTCGCGAAATTA
>Ga0181563_10004949_pt1 | contig 12321 bp, 8 predicted proteins | sample 011ome_25_FD_133759 | JGI IMG/M metagenome (GOLD analysis project Ga0181563, IMG submission 133759) | Coastal salt marsh microbial communities from the Groves Creek Marsh, Skidaway Island, Georgia - 011512CT metaG (megahit assembly) | ecosystem: Environmental > Aquatic > Marine > Intertidal zone... | reverse complement strand
GGAGTCGCGCGCGCGTGTGTTATGGCACCGCCGATAAGCACGCTCGATCGAAGGCCGAGTCGACGGAACCTAAACCCTGTGTTTTCGGTCGGTGGGATCGATTTCCCCGAGCCGGCGATTCGCGCGCGAAAGAAAACTTTTCCGGAGCCCAAGCGACCGTCTCCCCGTGAATATCGTGATATTCACGATATTTGTGATGAGAACGCGTGATGAACACCGACTGAACGCTGAAGACCGCGTGCTTTCGGCTCTCACCCGCGTCACTCACGAGCGCGCTCGCGCTTCTGTCCGTGCTTTCATCTCGGCGTCCCCGCGACCAACCTCCCGCGTTCGGCGTCGGGCGTCGTCCCTGCCACCGCGCTCGTCGCAACTTTTCAACGTTGGAGAAAAGGAACATCCATCACCATGCCCAAAAATCTGCTCAACGATGAGGAGCTCAAGCAGCTGGTGTCCGGCTCCGAGTACCTGTCAGGTGCGTTCCCGGGACACGCGGTGCCCGCGATATCACCGCAGTCGTCGCGCGTCGCCGCCCGCGGGACGGCTCGAAGGATCTCGAACGCGCGCGTCTTTCACGCCGCTCAAGGAGGTCGTTAGGCATTTTTCAGACGCGTCGCGATCGCGCGCGGAACGCGCGGGGCCGGCGCGCCGCGTGCCCGAACACACGATCCGCACCGAGTGCGCGCGAACCCGCGCTTATAACGCCCCGCGCGCCTCCCTCGGCGCCCCACTCGTTCCCCACCGAACGCGTTCCTGACCGTTCCGCCCCCTCCGCCGTCATCGCCACCGCTCGCCCGAAAACCCGTCGTCTGTCGCTTTTTTCGTTTCGCGACCTCCCGACGATCGCTTCGCCACTGCTCCCGCGAACCACCAGGTACCGGCGAGAAGAAAGCCTTCGACCACCACGTGGTGCTTCAGGAGTCCGACGACCTGCTGCGCACGCTGTTCTTCAGCATCGTCAAGGAGACCACCGGCACGGACTTTTACGAGTCGCTGGTCGCCGTGTACGAGCTCTCGGAGAAGTTCCACGAGAGCCAGAGCGACGCGGACTTCAAGGCGCTTGCGGACAAGCTCGGGAGCCTGGACAAGGAGGAGAGCATGATGCTCGCGTCCGCGTTTTCGAACATCCTCAACCTGCACAACGTCTCCGAGCACGTCGCGAGCGCGATGGAGGAGCGCCACGCGCGCCTGGACGACATCCCGCGCGGGCCGGCGAAGACCACCAACGGCGCCATCAAGGGCCTCATCGCGCGGGGCACCACCCCCGAGCAGATCTACGCCGCGCTGAGCGAGCAGGAGGTGGACCTGGTGCTCACCGCGCACCCCACGCAGGCGCTGCGTCGCTCGATGCTCAAGAACTTCGGGCGCATCCGCGGGTACCTGCTGGACCTGCAGCGGTCGCGCCTCTCCGGGTACGAGCGCGCCGAGCTGCTCGGCGGCATGACGAGCGCGATTCAGGCGGCGTGGCGCACGGACGAGATCCGTCGCAACCCCCCGAAGCCGCAGGACGAGATGCGCGCGGGTTTGTCGTACTTCAACGACACCATCTTCGCGGGGTACCCGCAGTTCTGCAAGCGCATCGACACCGCGCTGCAGAACCAGGGTTTGCCCCGGATCCCGTTTGACCACTCGATCATGCGCTTCTCGTCGTGGATGGGCGGCGACCGCGACGGCAACCCAAACGTCACCGCCGAGTGCACGCGCGACGTCGTGTACCTGGCGCGCGTGACCGCGGTCAACCTTTACTTCAACGAGATCCAGAAGCTGATCTTCTCGCTGTCCATGTGGCGGTGCACGCCCTCCTTCTCGGCGCGCGCGCGTGCCATCCTGGAGGAGGCGGACAAGAAGGCGGACGGCGATGTGTACGAGATGCGCAAGCGCCGCAACTACAGCGACTTCTGGCGCTCCATCCCCCTCGAGGAACCCTACCGCGTGATCCTCGCGGAGGTGCGCGACAAGCTGTACAACACACGCGAGGCGCTGCAGGAGGTGATCTCCGGCAAGAGACACGCGCTCGACCCCAAGGACGAGAGTGTGATTTGCGCCAAAGAGCAGCTCCTGGAACCGCTCATGGCGTGCTACGACTCGCTCAGGGAGGTGGGCGACATGACCGTCGCGGACGGGTTCCTGCTGGACCTGATCCGGCAGGTGCACAACTTCGGCATGGGGCTGGTGAAGCTGGACATCCGCCAGGAGTCCGACCGGCACGCGGACGCGCTGGACGCCGTCACGAAGCACATCGGCCTCGGCTCGTACGCCGAGTGGGACGAGGAGAAGCGCACGGCCTTTCTGGTCGGCGAGCTCGAGGGCAAAAGGCCGCTGATCGCCAACGACCTGGAGTGCTCCGCTGAAGTTAGAGAAGTGCTGGACACGTTCCGCATGGTCGCGCACCTGCAGAAGGTGTGCCCGGGGTCGCTCGGCACGTACGTCATAAGCATGGCGACGGTGGCGTCGGACGTGCTGGCGGTCGTTCTCCTGCAGCGCGAGTGCGGCGGCGACCCCGCGGCGCTGCTCAACGTCGCGCCGCTGTTCGAGCGCCTGGACGACTTAAGAGACGGCCCCGCGCAGCTCAAAAGGCTTTTTTCCGTGCCTTGGTATCACACGCACATCAAGGGCAAACAAGAAGTGATGATCGGGTACTCCGACTCGGGCAAGGACGCTGGGCGCCTCGCCGCGGCGTGGGCGCTGTACGAGGGCCAGGAGATGGCCACGCACGTCGGCGACGAGTTCGGCGTGAAGCTCACGCTGTTCCACGGGCGCGGCGGCACCGTCGGGCGCGGCGGCGGCCCTTCGCACCTCGCGATCATGTCGCAGCCGCCCTCGACCATCAACGGGCGGCTGCGCGTCACCGTGCAGGGCGAGGTGATCGAGCAGAACTTCGGCGAGCACGAGAACTGCTTCCACACCATGGACCTGTACACCGCGGCGACCCTGGAGCACACGCTCAAGCCGCCGGATGGACCGGTGGACGAGTGGCGCGACGTCATGGCGACGATGGAGAAGACGTCGTGCGCTCGGTACCGGGAGGTGGTGTTCCAAACACCGGAGTTCAACCCGTACTTCATCCAGGCGACCCCCGGGCAGGAGCTCGGGAGCCTGAACATCGGCTCGCGCCCGTCCAAGCGCAAATCAAACGCCGGCGTGGTGGCGCTCCGCGCGATCCCTTGGATCTTCGCCTGGACGCAGTCTCGGTTCCACCTGCCGGTGTGGCTCGGGATGGCCGAGGCGTTCCAGCAGATGAAGGACGACGGCAAGATGGGCACGCTGCGTGCGATGTACCAGGGTTGGCCGTTCTTCAAGGTCACCATGGACCTCATCGAGATGGTGCTCGCGAAAGCCGACCCCGCGGTGGCGGCGTACTACGAAAAGGAGCTCGTCGAGCCGTCGCTGCACGCGTTCGGCGCGCAGCTGCGCCAGGCGCTCAAGGCCACCACGGACATCGTGCTGGAGATCACCGAGCACCCCGACCTGCTCACGCCGCAGTCGGACAACGGGGGGCAGGGCACGTACAGCACCCTGGCGGACAAGCTCGCGATGCGCTCGCTGTACATCACGCCGCTCAACGTCGTGCAGGTGGAGAACCTGAAGCTGCTGCGCGAAATCGAGGACGGGAACCCGCGGCCGGACTGGGTCCCCACCTGGGACTGGGCCAAGGAGATGCTCGGCAGGTACGAGTCCAACGACCTGTACCACGCCGTGGTCAGCGACACGTTGATCATCACCATGAAGGGGATAGCCGCGGGGATGCAGAACACGGGCTGAGACGGGACGCGGAGAGGATTCGTCGCGGGCGCGTCGCGCATTCGTACGACGCGAGCGAAACTGGTTTTGTTTGCTTCCTTCTATCTCCAAATAGTCTACGTTTGCGATACGACACGCGCCGTGCTCGAGCGTTCAACGACGCCTCGACGTCGGCTTTCATGCGAGCCTGTCCGCGCGCAGCCTGGCGAGCGTCTCATCCACCTCGCAGTCGTCCCTGTACGCGAACACGGACAGGATGACGACCCCGCACCCGAGCGCGATGGGCCCGTTGAGCGGCGCTCCGAAAAACGTGTTGCCCAGCCCGGCGGTGAGCACCAGGCTGGCGCACACGGCGACGGTTTTCGTGACGGACGAGCTGTACAGCACGGAGAGCGCGACTAACACGCCCCCGCTCGCGTGTAGCAGCGCGATGGCCCACACCAGCGGCGTCCAGCCGCGTAACACGTCCCCACCCGTCTCGAGCCACGCCGCCGGGAGGTAAATCGCCGTCGACCACAGCGCGAGCTGCACGTTTCGGTCCCACACCGAAAACCGCGGTTCGGTCGCCGACGCCTCCATCGCGGAGTCACGCGGTCCGACGCCGCGTTTCAGCACGAATTCGAAATACACGGACCCAAACCCCGAGAGCATCGTCTGCGCACCCGCGCACGCCACCCCGAACAGGTAGTCCGGCGAGACGCCGAGTGTCCGTCCCGAACCCCCGTCGTCGCGCGTCGCCGTCGGGGCGGACTCCCACGACACCAGCGTCACGCCGAGCACCATCACGGTGAGCGTGCGCCACTTCCGGAGCGACACGGGCGTGCCCAGCATGACCACCGCGAAGAACGCGGTGGCGAGCACCTTTAGCTGCGAGATGGCCGTGAACACTGACGCGTTGATGCGCTCCAACGCGGGGTACGATATCAGGTTCACCACCAGGTAGACCAACGCCGGCACCGCCATGCGCGGCGAGTGGCGCGCGACCCGCCGCAAGTGCGCGAGCAGCCCCCCTGGGTTCCCGCGCCCGAAGATCGGGTGCCGCCTCGGCGAGATACTGTCCCGCGCGCCCTCGCGTATCCGCTTCGCCTCCATCGCGACGCTGAACGCCATCTTCATCAGCTCGTTCACCGCGAGCACCGCGTTTTTGCTGAACTGCAGTTTCAGCACCCCCACCGCGTACCGGCGCGCGAGCATGGACGCGGTGTTCTCCACCGCGAGGATGGCGAGGAAAAACGCCGCGAGCACCGCGTGGTCCCGACGGTCCTTGGACGTCGAAGTGGACCTCAGCAGCGCGCCGTTCGCGCCGCTCACGTGAGGGGAGGACGCCAACGAGCCCCCACCTCGCGCGTCCCCGTCTGCAGCGATCGTCTCCACCTCGAGCAGTCCGCCCGAAGTCGACGCAGAGGGCTGCTGCTTGCGGTGCTTGCTCTCGGAAACCCTGCTGCCGAACATCTCGAGGTGTGAGGGGTCCCGAACCCGACCCCTCTTCTCAGCGCGCGCCGCGCGCCGCTCGCCGAGAGTGTGACGCGCGTTCCGCTCCTCCGACGGTAAACAACGCGCGCGCGTTTCTACGTTTGTCTAACCACGTTCTCCGCGGCGCGCGAGAACAGGCCGTGATCAAAATGACATACCTTGAGTTATTAGACCGTCACACGAGGGACAAACCCGCATTTACTTATTTGTAAGAATTCGACATTTGGGCACACTTTTTGTTCACGGCGAACAGCGTCCCATTGATGAAGTGGATATCATCTTAGACTTCTAAACCCTCAATAGTTCGGATTAGTTTAAAGTGATCCGAGACTGTGCAAACAGTCTGCAGTGGGTAACACCGCAGAGTAGCTATCTAATTTCCCGGGTTCGACCCCCGGATGGGATACATTTTGGCGACTGGATACCCATACAAAAACTCGTGTCGCGCTTTTTTACGACTGCCTGGTTACTGGCAACCGTTTATTATTGTTTTCGGACTGCTCTTCATCACGCACGCGGGGACGTCGAGGCGGCGACTGCGCATCCAAGGCGCCATCCCCCGTCCAAAAACGCGCATCGGCTCGACGAAGACGCCGCCTACGCGCCTACGCGCGCCGCGCGGGAAAACGAAAGGAAGCGCGCTCGTTCGTGCGCACGTCACCTTTTGTGCAGTCGCAACGTGGTCCTAAGAATACGAGAGAAGCCGCCTCGCGACTTTTCGCGCAACGCCCGCCGCCCTCGTCCGCCGTCCCGCGCCGCTCACCGGCCGCGGACGCTCTCCGCTCTCTCCTCGCCCTCCGCTCGTCAACCCGACTCGCCGCCGCTTCTCCTCTCCTCGTCACGCGGCTCCGCTCACAGCGAGAAGTTGCCCGCGGCGGGGTCGTTGGGGTCCGCCATGGGCGCCGCCGCCGCCAGCTTCACCTGCGGGATCTCAGTGATCACCGCCTGCGTGGTGAGCACCATCCCGGCGATGGAGCACGAGTTCATGAGCCCCGAGCGGGTCACCTTCTTGGGGTCGATCACGCCGCTCTCCATCATGTTCACGAACTCGCCGGACATGGCGTTGTACCCCATCTCCCAGTCCGACTTCATCACCTTTTCCACGATGACGTCCCCCTCCACGCCGGCGTTGTTGGCGATGATGCGGCACGGCGCGAGCAGCGCCTTCTGGACAATCTCCGCGCCCAGCTTCTCCTCGGGGTCGTCCAGGGTTTCCTTGAAGTCGTCGATCATGAGCGAGAGGTGCACGAACGCGGCGCCGCCGCCCGGAACGATGCCCTCCTCGATCGCGGCGAACGTGGCGTTCTTCGCGTCCTCGATGCGCAGCTTGCGGTCCTCCAGCTCCGTCTCCGTCGCGGCGCCAACCTTGATGACGGCGACGCCGCCGCTGAGCTTGGCGATGCGCTCGGACAGCTTCTGCGTGTCGTAGATGGAGTCCGTCTCCGCGAGCTCCTGCTTGAGCTGCGCGACGCGGATGTCGATTTCCTCGCGCGACGCCGCGTCCGCGATGATCGTGGTGTTGTTGCTGGTGATGTTCACCTTGCGCGCGTATCCGAGGCAGTCCAGGTTCGCCGCCGCGGGGCCGAGCCCGAGGTCCGCCGCGAGGAACGTCGAGCCGGTGACAATGGCGATGTCCTGCAGGAGAGACTTGCGGCGCTCGCCGAAGCCGGGCGCCTTGATGGCGGCGACGTTGAGCACGCCGCGGATCTTGTTCACCACGAGCGTGGCGAGCGCCTCGCCGGTGATGTCCTCGGAGATGATCAGCAGCGGGTCGCCGCCGTTCTGCGACACCTGCTCGAGGATGGGCACGAGGTCCTTCACCTGCTCGATCTTGGCGTCGGTGACGAGGATGCGCGCGCCCTCAAACTCCACGGTGAGCTTCTCGTTGTTGGTCACGAACTGGGGAGAGAGGTACCCGCGGTCAATCTCCATGCCCTCCTCCACCTCGACGAGGGTCTCCAGCCCGGAGCCGTTCTCGATGGACAACACGCCGTCGGCGCCCACCTTCTCGATAGCGTCGGCGATCATCGCGCCGATCTCGTCGTTGTTCCCGGCGGAGATGGACGCCACCGCCTTGATGTCCGCGGAGCCGTTGATGGGCTTCGTCAGCTCCTCCAGCTTGGCCGTGAGGTAGATGCGCGTCTTGTTGATGCCCTTGTTGATGGAAATCGGGTTGGCGCCCGCGGTGACGGACTGCAAGCCGAGACGGATCATCTCGCGCGCCAGAACCGACGCGGTGGTGGTGCCGTCGCCCGCCGAGTCGTTCGTGCGACCGGCAACCTCCTTGATGAGCTGCGCACCCGCGTTCTGCACGGGATCGGGGAGCTCGATCGCGCGCGCGATGGTCACGCCGTCGTTGATCACCTGAGCGTGGACGATGCGGATGAGGAGAGATGATTCGGAAGCACTCCGGGGTCAGTATCCGCCGTCGCGCGAGTAATTCGTCTCGAGACTCCTTCTCGAGCTTCTCGGTTCGCGGAGCGGACAGGCGGAGGCGTAGCGACATTTACCCTAAACCCTGTGAAACGTCCGAGGGGGAAGCGCGCGCGAGGGGTTCGCGCGAGGACGCACCTGAGGCATGCCGGTCTTCTCGGAGAGCACGACGTTGCGGCCTGCGGTGTAATGGGGCGGTGGGAGTCAGAACCGAGGCGAGCCGGGTAGTCACGACACGGCGAGGCGCGCGCGCGAGGGACGATCGTGCGCAGATGACGGTGCGCGACGGACGGTTATCGTCCCGGACGCACCTCGGGGGCCGAGCGTCACCGCGACGGCGTCCGCGAGCTGATCGATACCCTCCTGGATCTTGATGCGGGACTTCATGTCGAAGGTGAGGTTCTTGGCATCCGCGCGGACCTTGAGGGCCGCGCGGGCGCCCGCCGCGCGGGTGGTGCGCGCGGTGACCTTGGAGCCGGTGAAGGCCTGTGGAAGCGATTGGAAGGTACGGGGAAGGAAGGAATCAGCCGCCGCACTTTTTGCCGAAGCGCCGGGTGCGCTATCGCTGGACGCGCGTGTGCGGGCTAGAGGACGGCACACGGCGGGTAGGAGGCGCGCACGAGTACCGTGCGATTCCCCGCCACTCGCTCGCCACACATTCGCGCGAGGCGCCGCTCGGATCGCGCGCCGGGCGCGTTTTCCGAGCGCGCCGTTCCGAAGGAGCGCGACGCGAATCAGCGCCGGTGGAAAAGCGTCCAAAATCGATACGGGACGGCGCCGGACATCGAGACGTACCGTGCGCGCGACGAGAGGGGAAGCCTGCATGACGCCGTGCATTGTGCTACGACTTGTGGTGTGTGCGGTAGGTGAACGAAGTCACGAACCTGTGGCACGTAGAGTGACGAGAAGGCCGTGCTTCCGCCGCACTCGAAGGCGAAAAACGACGTTTTATCTATATCCGAAAATCGCTTTTAGCCAGCGCCAACCCGTCCTTGGCAGTGTCGGAGACTCGCCGCACGTCGCACCGCCGACTCGAACTTGATGACGAGCGATTCTTGCAACCGCCCACAACCCCTCGGACATGGGCGGCAAAGGCAAAGCTCCCGGGGGTAAGGGTCCCGCCGGAGGCCGTGGCGGCGGGCGAGGCCGCGGCGGGCGAGGCGGCGGCGGCCACGGCGGCGGCGGCCCGCGACGCGGTGGCGGGCTCCAGCCCGACTGGGCACGGGGTTTCGGCACGCGTTTCTGCTCGTGCACGGTGGAGAACTGCGGGCGACCGCACGAGGGCGACGAGGACCCCGAGGCGAACGACGCCGCGTCCGTGGTGTTCCCCGTCCCCCTCGCGATGTGGGACCTAGGCCAGTGCGACCCGAAGCGTTGCAGCGGTCGGAAACTCGCGCGGTTGGGGTGCCTGCGCGAGCTCAGGCTGCAGCAGCGATTTCCCGGCGTCGCGCTCACGCCGAGCGCGACGGATTGCGTTTCGCCCGGGGACTACCACCTGATCCACAGCGACGGCCTCGCGGTGGTGGACTGCTCGTGGAACCGCCTGGACGACGTCCCGTTCGCGCGCATAAAGTCCGCCGCGCCGCGCCTGCTGCCGTGGCTGGTCGCGGCGAACCCGGTGAACTACGGCAAGCCGTGCAAGCTGACGTGCGCCGAGGCGCTCAGCGCGGGGCTGTACATCAGCGGCTACCGCGCCGCCGCCGAGCTCTTGATGAACAAGTTCAAGTGGGGCCACGGGTTCATCACGCTTAATCGAGAGGTGTTGGAGAGCTACGTGGCGTGCGAGACGGGCGCGGAGGTCATAGAGACGCAGAACAGGTGGCTCACCGAGGGCGGGCCCAAGCGCGGGGTCTCCGCGCCCCGCGACTTTCCGGAGTCGTCGGAGAGCGACGAGGATGAGTCATCGGGGAGCGAGGACGACGGCGTGCCTCCCCTGGAGCCGAACCGGAACAAGACGCACAATCGCATAGGCGGCGAGTCCCGCCGGTCGGCGTTCCCGTCTCGCGAAATGCCCCCGTCCTCCGAGGACGAAACCGAATCCGAATCCGAATCCGCGGACGCGTCCGGCGGGAACCTCGCCGAGCGCGTCGCCGCCGTCTCCGTGCGCGAAGGAGAGGCGGGACACTAGAGCGCTTTAGATCGAACGTAGGACGTCGTTTCGCGCGATGAGGGGATTTTTTCAAGAACACCCCGCGAGAAGAGAGACACGAGACACGCGAAGGCGACGACGCGTCGAGCCTCCGCGGCGACGACGGAAAACGAAAAGCGCCTACCCCGCGCTCTGCGAAGGGACGCGGACGCGCGTCACTTTCACCCCAGCCTTGGGCTTGCGCTTCCTCCCCCCGCCCCCTTTCTTCCGCGCGCGCGTTGGCGGGTCGGGCGTCGGCGCGTGCGGGGTGCCGTAGATCTCGCGGTTGATCGCCTCCATGTCATCCGCCGCCTCCTCCGCGGTGAGCGTCAGGTTGAACGTCGGCTGCGCGCGCCCACCGAGGACTCGCGGTCGGCCGACGAAGCGTGTCTCCGTGGGCGGGACACCGCAGTAGTACGCGGGGGGCGTCTTTTTCCCTGGTTCGCCGTCCGCCCACCGCGTGAGCTCCCAACGCAAGAAGCCGGGGGTGACGAGCCTGGGGTCGAGGTCCATGACGTCAGCCATGTTGAGGCGCCCGCGAGAGTGCCCCACGTCCGCGTGGGGCGCGACGAGTTCCTCGGCACGAACGACTATGTAAAACAAAAAACCTTTCGGGCCCGAAAAGAAAACGTTTCGTTCGCGCGAGTCGCTGGTCGTCGGCGCGAACGCTCCCGTATACGTAACGGCTGTTACGTATACGCGCGCGCCTGAACAGAAAGCCGCCGTCTTGATACGTCACAAACCTCCCTCTCATACTCTACTCTACTGAGGTCGATATCGACCTCAAATCAGGTCCGCGACGTTCTGAGGCATCTCGTCGATCTGCGTGGAGTAGTACTGCTCTATGTCGCGGAGCTCGCCGCCGTCATCCGCCTTGACGAAGTTGATCGCGACGCCCTTGCGCCCGTACCGCCCGCTGCGCCCGATGCGGTGGATGTAGTTCTCGCGAATCAGCGGTAGGTCATAGTTTATGACCAGCGAGACCTGCTGCACGTCGATGCCTCTCGCCCAGACGTCCGTGGTGATGAGCACGCGCGTCGTGCCCCCGCGGAACTCGCCCATGATGGCGTCGCGCTCCTTCTGGGGCATGTCGCCGTGCATCGCCGAGACGGTGAAGTTGTTGGCGCGCATCTTCTCCGTGAGCCAGTCAACCTTCTTCTTGGTGTTGCAGAAGATGACCGCCTGCGTGATGGTAAGCGTGTCGTACAGGTCGCACAGCGTGTCGAACTTCCACTCCTCCTTCTCCACCGCCACGAAGAACTGCTTGATCCCTTCCAGCGTCAGCTCGTCGCGCTTCACCAGGATGCGGATCGGGTCCGTCATGAACTTGGAGGTCATCTCCAGCACATCCACCGGGAGCGTCGCGGACACGAGCACCACCTGCGTCTCCGGGGGCAAGTACCGGTACACGTCGTAAATCTGTTCCTTGAATCCTTTGTTCAGCATCTCGTCCGCCTCGTCCAGCACTAAGGTTTTGATGTTTCGCGTGCGTAAGTTCCGGCGCTTGATCATGTCGAACACGCGACCGGGCGTGCCGCTCACGAGGTGCACACCCCGGTCCAGCACCTTGGCGTCCTCGCCCACGGACCTCCCCCCTATGCACGCGTGCACCTGTACGCTCATAAAGTTCCCGAGTGCGAGCGCGGTCTTCTCCGTCTGCGTCGCGAGCTCGCGCGTGGGGGAAAGCACCAGCGCCTGCACCTCGCGCGTGGACGTGTCGAGCATCTGGCAGAGCGCCAGCGAGATCATCGATGTCTTGCCCGTACCGCTCTGCGCCTGCGCGATGACGTCGCGCCCGGCGCAGATGGGCATGATCGCCCTCTGCTGAATCGCGGAAGGCTTTTCGAAGCCGTACGAGTACAGACCTCGCAACAGGTCCTCGCGGATGCCCATCGCGTCGAACGTCGACGTGACGCTCACGCCCTTCGACGTCTCGAAGCTGATGTTCTCGTCTTTGTCGTGATCCGTCCGCATTTCCTCGTCGCGCGAGCCCTTGATGTCATCGCGAGCGTCCCTGTCCCGGCCCCGGTCCCTGTCTCTGTCTCTGTCTCTACCCGCGCGGGGCATGGCGACCGAAGAGGCGACGCGCGGTGGTTCCGCGGCGAAGCGTCTCGAGAAGTGAGGAGACGACGGGGCAATTCAACCCTAAAAGTCGGCGGTGCTCGTCGGTTCGCGCGCGCGCGGCGAAAATCGCGACGATTTTTTCATGCAGAAAACAACCGAGGCTGTCGTACACCGCGCCGCACGATGGCGTGCGCGTCGCTCACCCAGGCGCCTCGCGCGGCATGCCACCATATGCCCAGTGCCTCGTCGAGACCGGCGAGGGCCTCGTCGAAGCGGCCCTCGCCGTGCGTCCACCCGCGCGTCTCATCGCGCGCTTCGGTTTCGACATCTTATCTGTCTAGCCGGAGGGAGGCGCGCGTGTCTCGACGCGCCGACCCCTCGAACGGGGACTCGGCGTCCGCGTCTCTCGTCGACGCGTCTCTCGACGACGCATCTCCCGACGCCGTTCCCGCGGGCCGCCCCGTGCCCGAGGCGGGCGAGCTCGT
>Ga0181563_10004942_pt1 | contig 12329 bp, 14 predicted proteins | sample 011ome_25_FD_133759 | JGI IMG/M metagenome (GOLD analysis project Ga0181563, IMG submission 133759) | Coastal salt marsh microbial communities from the Groves Creek Marsh, Skidaway Island, Georgia - 011512CT metaG (megahit assembly) | ecosystem: Environmental > Aquatic > Marine > Intertidal... | reverse complement strand
CCGCTCCACGGGCAACTACAGCGTGCGCGATTTGGCCGAGAAGCATTTTGACGGTGGGGGACACAACAACGCCGCTGGCGGAGCCTCCGAGGAATCCATCGGCGTGGTCATGGCCCGTCTTCGCGGTCTTCTGCCCGAAATCGCCTCAGGCATCGCTGCATCCGAAGGAAACCAAGAATGAACCGAAGGAGCGGGAACAGAACACCCGTTTTGGCTTCGGCTGCTCTGGGAGTGCTTTGCATCCTGCTGCAAGGATGCTGGACCGGTTGCGCAGAAAGGCGCATACCTGATGCACCGCCCAAGACAGCTCCCGATCAGACCGACCTCATGGAGTTCCATCGCTTGCGCGCCCTGGCCTTGGACAGTCTGATTGTGGCCCACACCGCGGATTGGGATTCCGTCGGCTCTACGGGAACCGGCATCCGCTATGAAATCCTGGAACGAAAAAGCGCCGCACCGGTCAGCAGCCTCCCCAAGGGCACGGTCTTGGAATTGCATCACCGCTTCGCGCTGCTCGACGGCAAAACCATCACCACCTGGCAAGAGGACGGACCGATGGCCTTCGAACTGGAAGGCACCGATTTACCTGCGGGGTTCCACCAACTGATAGGTCAATCGATGCTGGGAGACAGCTTGCGCGCCTTGATACCGCCGTCCCAAGCTTGGGGCATGAGCGGCCGCCCTCCGGAAATCCCTCAGGAAGCCGTCATCGCCGTAGCCATCCGGATCGACCTCTACACCCGCCCGGCATGAAGCGCGGGGTGATCCTCGCACTTTTGACCGGAACCCTGGTCGGTTGCGTGCGCAAGGAAGCACCTCCTTGGAGATGGTTGGAACTCGGCAGCACTTCCGTCAGCGAGGCGCTGGCCCAAGGAAAAGGAATCGCCGCGGAGGTTCAGGATTCGGCTGGGACCGACCGTGCCGTTTGGCCATACATTCTTTGGGCATCGGATACAGCTACCCAAATCGCCCAGCGCGAACTACTGGGGCTTCCATCCTTGTCCTGCGGCGACCTCATTCGGCTGCATCCAGAGAACCTCCCTCTGAGCATTCGACAGGCCTTCCGTTGGGAGGGTGTCGACAGCCTCACGGTGAGGTGGCGGTGCCTTGGGCGATATGAAATCGCCCGGATGGGAGCCGTCCATCTCAGCCGGTCCCCCTCACCTGAGGCGGCAGAGCATTCGTGGTGGCAAGCATTGAAACGCTCAAGTCCGGATTTCTTTGAACCTCCCGCCCAACGTTTTGCCCAGGGTGACCCCATTCGATTGAGCATCGTCACCCTTCGCCCGGATGGGAGCATGATCGGTGACACCGTGAAAATCGCCTTCTTCGAAGGTGAACCCGACCAGGTCGTCCCCGCATTGGCGCCTTTCGTTTCGCTGGCAGGACCGGGGGCCTCAGCCCACATCTGGTCCACTTCCGACGGGGCCTTCGGGTCCCAAGCCCACCCGGAATGGGGGCTGCCCGCCCATACACCGGTGCAATTTGCGGTGGAGGCTTACTGAATCAAGAGAAATCCCGATCGAGCCATGCTTCCGAAGCCTGGCGCACCTGTTCCCTCACGGCAGAGAAGCCATCCTCACCGCCATAGTAGGGATCCGGCACCTCCGCCCCCGAGGGATCAAACAAGGCCACCTTGGCCTCGTCCTCTTCGCTTTGGGCCATGTCGAGGACATCCTTCAAGTTCGCCCGATCCATCACCAGAATCCGATCGAATTTGGCGAAATCACCCCGGACGAACTTCCGGGAACGCTGGCCCGAAATGTCAATGCCCACAGCCCGCATCGCAGCTACGCTCCTCCGATCCGGAGCCTCCCCCGCATGGTAGCCGGAAGTGCCCGCTGAATCCACCTTGACCCGACACCCACGAACCATCGCGGCATGGCGCAACCAACCCTCTCCAATCGGAGAGCGGCAGATGTTGCCGAGGCATACGACCAGGTATTGCTTCACTTCAGGCAGACTACCCGATCAGCTGACATTCAACTTTTTCTCGAGGTCGTCGAGGTACTTGCGGAAGTGCTTGTCGGTCTCGCTCAGGTTGTTGACCGTGCGGCAGGCGTGAAGCACCGTCGCGTGGTCCTTGCCTCCGCAGTGCAGGCCAATGTTGGCCAACGAACTCTTTGTCATCTTCTTCGCGAAATACATCGCGATTTGACGCGCCTGCACGATTTCGCGCTTGCGCGTCTTGGACTTGAGCAACTCGATGGGCAAATCGAAGTAATCGCAGACCACCTTCTGGATGTAGTCGATGCTGACCTCGCGGGCGGTGTTCTTGACAAACTTGTCAATCATCTGCTTGGCCAACTCCAAGGTAATCGCCTTGCGGTTCAGGCTGCTTTGGGCAATCAAGCTGATGAGCGCACCTTCCAGCTCGCGGATGTTCGTGTTGATGGAGTAGGCGAGGTACTCCATGACCTCGCGGGGAAGCTCGATGCCATCGGCGTACATCTTCTTCTCGAGGATGGCCATCCGGGTCTCCAGGCTGGGGACCTGGACGTCCGCACTCAAGCCCCACTTGAAGCGGGAGAGGAGGCGCTGCTCCATGCCCTGCATCTCCACAGGCGGCTTGTCACTGGTCAGGACAATCTGCTTGCCGGTCTGGTGCAGGTGATTGAAGATGTGGAAGAACACGTCCTGGGTCTTCTCCTTGCCACTGAAGAACTGCACGTCGTCCACGATGAGGACATCCATGAGTTGGTAGAAGTGGGAGAAGTCATTGACGCTGTTGTTCCGCACCGCATCGATGAATTGGTGCGTGAACTTTTCGGAGTTGACGTAGAGGACCGTCTTTTCGGGAAAGCGGTTCTTGATTTCGATTCCGATCGCGTGTGCGAGGTGGGTCTTTCCGAGTCCGACCGGGCTGTAGATCAGAAGCGGATTGAATGCCGTACCACCCGGCTTTTGAGCGACAGCAAATCCAGCGCTTCGCGCCAGGCGATTGCTTTCACCCTCGATGAAGTTCTCAAAGCTGTACTTCGGATTCAGGTTGGAGTCGATGTTGAGCTTCTTCAAACCCGGAATCACGAAAGGATTCTTGATCGGAGCCTCCATGGTGTCCATCGGCATCTTCACAGAACGGTTGCGCACCGCAGCGTGATGCGAGGTCGGAACCTTCACAGTATAGGGAGACGTTCCAGCGGGGTGCTGCTCCATGATGATGGAATACTCGAGCCTGGCTTCCTTGCCCAACTCCTTTCCAATCGCCTTGCGCAACAATTCAATGTAGTGCTCCTCCAGCCATTCGTAGAAAAACTGAGAAGGCACCTGAATGGTCAGCACGGCCTCCTCCAACTTCACCGCTTTGATCGGAACGAACCAAGTCTTGAAAGCCTGCGCACTGACATTGTCTTCTATGAAGGAGAGGCAATTCGCCCAGACGCTTTCGTGATGAAGGTTCATTCGGATGTGGTTTACAGAGATAAATCAAACACCGGGAAAGGACCCCGGCACTCCCTCGAAGGAGAAGGCAAATATTCCCGCAACGTTTGATAAAAAAAAGCCCACAGGCCCTTGACTTTTTCGAAAGTCCATTCTCGGAATACTCCTTCACGCCACCCAAAATATTCCCGGCGTTGATAACCCCCAATACAGCACAACAAAAAAGCCACTCGTCCAAATTCGCCACTGTTCCCAACGCCCAAAACCTCCTTTTCCAGGATGGCAATTTTTCGAGATTCTGTGTCCCATATCCACCCATAACACCCCGTTCGATCCCCACTCATGCCGAATGAAGCGCATTCCATGCCCTTTGTGCAACAAAAGACCAACCATGGTGCGCTACGGAAAAGACAGAGCGGATCGGTGTCGACTTCAACACTTCAACGAAGGCCGACTGCAACTCCTCCCTGGGATGGAGCCGATCGGAACCAAAATGCTCGGGATATGCCAAAGCCCGGGGGGCCAGCAAGTGAAGCCCCGCAGCCGCCGCCTCCAACACGCTGATTCCAAAGAAATCGTGATGCGCCGTTACCAATGCGATATCGCAAGACCGCAGGGATTCCACATATTCCTCTCGCGTTTTCAAGTAACCCCACAGGACAATCCGGTCCGCATGCCGCTTCCGCAGCGCTTCAAAAGCAGGGGGTATCCGGTCAAATGCCTGGCCCATCATGGCCAATCTGAATTCACAGCCAGCGGCCACAGCTGCATCAATACAATGGAGGAATCCATCCGGCCCCTTGTCGTATTCCCACCTGTGGTTCCATGCCACGACCGGTGGACCGTCTCCAAAAACGCTGCCCTTCCCACGAGCCCCGGCATCCAGAACATCCTTCTCGATTCCAATGGGGATGACGGTGGACTTCGATCGGATTCTCTCATCTGCCCCTTCCGGACGAGGGGAAGGGAAGACCGAGAGGAAAGCCGGCAATGCCTCCAAGAACAACCTTCTGTGGTATTCCGAATTGAACCAGACTTGGTCTGCCAACAAGGCTCCCGTGACATTCATGAAAGCGTAGTGCCGATCCCAGTCCTTGGGAGGGCTGTCTGGATGGGACGGAAAAGTGAGCTGATTCTCGTGGAAATAAAGGACGATGGGTTTGTCCCTGTGGCCACGGGGCAATGCCGCCCTGAACTGCCCCACGTCCAGCATGTCTGTCACGATGAAAATGTCAATGCCGCGGGAAAAAGCGCCATCCGATTCCATGCGTTCCACCAGCGTCAGGGAAGCCGCATGCATCCGCCATTTCCAATGACGACCGGGCAAGGAGTGCACCTCCACCTCCAAATCCACCCCGGCAGACGCTGCTGCCCCGGGTAGGGAAAGGGCCAGCCCCGATGCCCATTGGGCGTGGCTTCCCGCCGAATATGGATTGACAATGGCGATGCGTTGCACGACCTCAAGGTACCGGAGCCTGGCCAATGCCCTTGTCCCGGCCGCGATTCTTCCCCCGATTCGACCGGCACCGAAGAAAGCCTCGGCGAGGTGGCCCCAGCACATCCGACAAGTCAGGGGAACCCGCATCGACCCAAGCGGTATACCACAGCGCTGCCACGCCGCGAATGGATGCGCGCCACCTGCTTTCCACCATTCCCTCGAGGGCCCGGTGATATTCCGCACACCAAGGCTCCGACCGCAACAACTGCATGCTCCCACCGCGCTCTTCACGGACATGGTCGAACTCCGGCCGTTCCTCTGAAATCATGCGCTCCGCCGCGAGGAGGGGAGCGACCAGGGCGTGACTTTCCCTGACCACATCCCATGCCCAGAACCGAACATCAGCGACATACCCGACCTCCTCAACAAACAGCCGGTAACCACCGCCATACAGCTCAGGCAATCGGGTCTCCCAAACCGAATGAATGCCTTCCTGACCACTCAACTGTCCGTTGTAGTTGAGTGTCGTGTGCAAGGGGACATGGGCATCCGCCACATAGTGTCCGAGATCGGAAGCCGCGCGAAGAATGCCTTCGCGGTCTTGGCAGTCAAAAGCCTCCACCAATTTTCGATGGGACCACTCCAATTGCCAAGGGATCACACCGTATTCCCAGAGGGAGTCTTCAGTACAAGCGCCCAATGCCCTTGAGTATGACGGCGCAACGCCCAGCGTGTCCAAACAAGAGAGGGCGGGCGCATCCCAATCGAGATAGTGCCGAGGTGCCTCGCGTTCCACCGCATGCTTTCGTTTGTCTGCATCCGTGGCATGGGCAGAAAGCCAATCCACCTCTGCCGCCATCCACCCCCGCAACGGCTCTGGAAGAGCAGAAACCGCCGATCGGTTGACGTGTCGATGTACGGGAAAACCCCAACCCGACCATGTCCACCCCACTGCAATCAGGACGCAGAGAAGAGAACAACGGTGGAGCAAACTCAATGGGAGAGGTCCTTGACCACGCCCTCCTTGATGCGCCGCGCATCGATCAGGGCGCCATCGTGCAGGACCGGAACCACATTCACGGTATTCGGTGTCAGACAATACTTGATGTCCTCGCCCAAATTCAGGTTGCGCAAGCGGCGCCGGTGGGAGGAGGCCTTCAAAAAGGAAAAGATGTTGCCCCGCACCCCGAGGAAGAGGTGTTTGGCGGCGATGGTACTGTCCTCTTCGCTTTTGTACCGGGCGATGTCAATGAGGTTGTCCGCAATTGCACCAGCACAGATGGTGTCCTCCAGGTTGAATTTATCCTTCCAACCTGAGCACAGGAGCAACACATCTCCTGGCTGCTGCATCAACCATGTGCAGATGGCATCGAGGTTGTTGATGCTTCCAATCGCTACCTGCGGCATCTCCTTGGCCATGTCGATGGCCTTGGTCCCATTGGTAGTGGTCAACGCCACGGTTTTGCCTTTCAGCTCACCCGACATGTAGGCCCTGGGAGAATTCCCGAAATCAAATCCCTCTACGATCTGGCCATTTCTCTCAGCGGCTGCAATGCACCCTTCAGCCTTGAGGACCCTCGCTTCCTCCACCGTGGGCACCGGAATGATCCTGTCCACACCGTTGGCGAGTCCTGTGCAAATGGCCGATGTGGCCCGAAGCACATCAATCACGACACAGGTATGGAACTCGTCCTTGTACAAATCGAACTGCCTGGGCGAGAAGCAAACTTCCACCCTTCGCACAGGACGTTCTTCTTTTCTCTTGTCGGATAAGGACACTTCTGCCATGCCTCAAAGGAAAGGAATCCCAGTGACGGTTGCCCGGATCGTCTTGTTTCGGATCGAAATGCCGATTTCGCCACCCTTAACAGCATGGGACGCGGACACGTAACCCAAGCCGATCGCCTCACCGAGCGACGGGGATTGTGTGCCGCTGGTAACAACCCCAATGGGTTGACCACCATCATCCACAATCGGATAGTCCTTGCGGGGAATGCCCCGCTCCAGAAGCTTGAATCCTACCAGTTTCTGGGCGGGACCCGAAGACTTCGTTTCTTCAAGAGGGGCCTTTCCCCGAAAATCCGTTTTCCAGCCCACCGTCCACGACAATCCCGCCTCCACCGGATTCCGATCCGGCCCTATGTCATTTCCATGAAGGCAAAACCCCTTTTCAAGGCGCAAGGTGTCGCGGGCTCCCAGCCCGCAAGGCACCAATCCCTGATCCTGCCCAGCTTCCATCAATGCCGTCCACAAGGCTTCCGCTCGCTCCGAAGGGACGTACCACTCGAATCCGCGTTCACCCGTATACCCCGTTGCCCCCACCACGACCTCCACGCCTTGGAACCCAAGGGTGCGGTGGTGGTAATACTTGAGTGAAGAAAGGTCATGACCCAGGGCCTGGGCAACCGCATCGGAAGCCGGGCCCTGCAATGCAATCAGCGCCGTTTGGTCACTCGCATCTTCAAAATGAACATGGTCAGGCAGCGTCCCGCGAACCAATGAAACCACCTCGGCGCGATTGGCGGCATTGACGACCAACATGTAACGAGATCCAAAACCGTAAACGAGCAAATCCTCGACGATTCCACCGGCGTCATTCAGAAGGCAAGTGTACAGGGCGCGACCTTCCGTCGCCTTCTCGATGTCACCCGCAAGCAGATGCTGCAGATAAGCCTTGGCACCATCTCCTGAGAACCACAGCTCACCCATGTGGCTCACATCGAAGAGTCCAGCGGCAGATCGCACGGCCTCGTGCTCCTGCCGAAGGCCCGAATATTGGACCGGCATTTCATATCCTGCGAAAGGAACCATGCGGGCACCTGAAGCCAGGTGAACAGAGTGAAGTGGCGTGGCGGCCAGCGTCTTCGTCGCTTCTTCCATGGACCAAAAGTAGGGGGGGCGTGACCCGAATTCATCTGCATCCCAGCTGATTTATGTGCGCCTTTGTGCACGCTGGGCGATCTTTCGCACGTGAACAGAAACGTCATCATCGCCGACCGGGCAGTGAACGCCATGGAGAGGATCATTCGCCACTTGCAAGGCGCTTCGCTCATTGGCGCTGAAAAGGCCAAGGACGAAATGCTGTCCCGCATCCGGGACCTCGGACGCAACGCGGCGCCCGGAGATTCACGAAAAGCGCGGTTTGATTCGGTTTCGGGGGACATCCGAAGCGTTCTCGCTCACAACCACCGCATCTACTATCTGGTGGAGGACCAGCGCATCTCCGTCCTGGACGTCATTCTGGACGCGGAAATCCACTCCGTGGATTCCGAGTAATCCTTCGGGCTGCTTCCGGTCCCAAATGAAGCAGGGCGTCCACCATGCTCAGCGAAGCATAGGGGATGTCTTTGTGCCGATCATCCCACACATGGGACCACCCTTCCACCTTGAAGGAGGCGGGCCTTCCTTCGGATGGTGCATAGGCATGTTCTGAACGACCTGCCGATGCGCATTCTGCATCCTTTGGAACCGAGACGCCCAACCAATCCGCTGTCCAGCGAAGGGTCTCGCGGTTCCAAGCTCCGAGGGTGTCGGCCCTCGACAGGAAGACAGACTCCAGCCCTTCGGCCATCTCTTCAAAAAAAGGCGCCCTTCCGTATGCCGTTCGCATGGCCTGCCATGCTTTCCGACCTGACCCATCCATGATCCGCAGCGTCTCATCCTGGGAGCGAGGAAGGCCTCCTCGGCGCTCCACAGGAAGCGTCCAAGTTTGAATTCCGACCGACGTCATCAGCGTGACCCGGTTTCGGAAGGTTCTTTTTTGATAATGCTCAAAAGCATCCACTCGGGCCTCTTCCATCAGGGCAAGGGACCACCATGGAAGGGGAGGAAAAGGACACAGGGGCAGAAGAACGACTCCAGTTGTCACTTGACCGCCTTGAACATGCGGTCCCAGCGAATGCCCGACTCCCCATGTTGTGCTTCGTTCATTTTGCTGAACCAAGTGAAGGACGCGCGGCCCACAACATGGTCCTCGGGTACAAAACCCCAATAGCGGCTGTCCGCAGAACTGTGCCGATTGTCCCCCATCAGCCAGTAATAACCTTGCTGAAAGGTGTACTCGGTGGCCGGCAAACCATCGAGCATGACCACATCTCCGTCCACCCGCAGATCGTGTCCCTCGTATGCCGTGATCACCCTTCGGTAAAGCACCACGTTCCGCGGAGTCAGCGCGATCGTCTCGCCGGCTTTGGGCAGGTGGATGGGGCCGTAATTGTCCAGGTCCCAACTCGCAAAGTCAAACTTGTTGGTGTTGGGATACATGTCCAGGGTCCCCCTTCGGGAGGTTACGTCCATGGGCTGAATGTCCGCAACAAGCCCACCTTCCTCGAGCAATTGAACTTCGTCATCGCGCAAGGCCATGAAATAGGTTCCGCCGCCGCCTTTGCCTTGGATGTCGATGTCTGTCAGCCCCAAACGCTCGCGAATGGCCCTGAGGTCTGCCTCGCGCTTGAGACGGACGAGGTAGTTGTATTGCAACCCCGGTGGAGATTCCACCACCACTCCATCGATCATCAATTGCCGGTCGACGATGGCCAAATCCTCACCTGGCAGTCCAACGCAGCGCTTTACATAGTGCTCCTTCTTGTCGATGGGGCGAGCCTTGATTCCATGGGTTCGTTGCCAATCCTTCCGGGACATCGCATTGTAGCGCTCACGATCCGCCTCAAAGGCAACCGGATCCCCGCCGGCAAATCCAATCGCACGCTGCCGAATCAGGGCGTGGTAATCGTGCCCTGCGAGGTAGGGGTCCACCACAATGGAATCGCCGTTCGGGAAATTGAAGACCACGGCATCGTAGCGGTCCACCTCGCCGAATCCCGGAAGCCGGGAATAGGGAATCTTGACCCATTCCAGGTAACTCTTGTTCAGATTCGTTCCTGGAATCGCATTGTGCACGAAGGGAAGGGAGAGGGGGGTCTCCGGCACCTTCGGACCATAGCTCATCTTGCTCACCACGAGGTAATCGCCCACCAGCATGCTGTCTTCCATCGAGGCGGTAGGAATGGTGAAAGCCTCAAAGACATATCCTCGAATCAAAGAGGCCACAACCGTTGCCCACAGGATGGCTTCTCCCCATTCCCGCATCATTCCCTTTTTCACCTTGGACCAATCCCGGGGGCCGACAAAAGCCGAACCATCGGCAAATGCCAATCGCGGCAGGGCCAGCCAGGGCAGGGCCCCGAACCACCATTGCTCCGCAGTGGACCTCTTGCCGAACGCAATGCCCATTTCCACGTGAAGAATGGAAACCATCAACAGGTTGGGGCCCGGAAACAGCAAAGGGACGATCCAATGCTTGGGCCGTTTGAGCATGGTCAGCAAGGTCCAGTAATTCAAGCCGGGCACATATCCATGCCAAGCGGTCAATCCCGCGCGGGCAAAGAGGCGCGGCAAAACGGCCATGTGTACCAACGGCAAAGCGAGCAACAGAATCAAAGGAAGATTCATGGGGCGAAAAAGGACTCAGGATTCAAAGAGCGTGCAATATCACCCCCAAACGTCATCCATGCCGAATATGGTGCACTCGGATGGCTGGAACTTCATCAACCATTCGGCTGCCTGCACGGCTCCCCGGGCAAAACCACTGCGTCCGCGGGCATGGTGCGTCAGCTGCACCGCGTCTATCGGCCCGTGCCACTCCACAGTGTGCGTCCCCGGCACGCCCGCTATGCGCTCGGCGGTCACGGAAACCTGGCCCAGCCCCATGGACGCCAAATCGCCCTGGAGGGTTTTGGCGGTTCCGCTGGGTGCATCCTTCTTTCCCGTGTGGTGCACCTCGTGAACGGACGGCACATAGTCCGATTGCTCCTTCATGACGTCTGCGACATGGCGCAATGCTTTCCGGAAGAGATATACTCCCACGGAAAAATTCGAAGACCACACCATCCGATGACGGGACGCCACGGTAGCGCGTTCTACCTCCATCCAATGCGCTTCCCAACCTGTCGTCCCACTGACCAAGGGGACCCCTCTCTTCCTGCAAGCCGCAAACACATCCAGGGCGCTCTCCGGAGCCGTGAATTCAATGGCCACATCTGCATCCGGCCATTGGGCCTGGGAGAACCCTTCTCTTCCGAGACAGCCTACCACCTCATGGCCCATCTCTTCCGCAGCAGCCAGGACAGCCCGCCCCATTCGACCGTCTCCAATCACCAACAATCTCATCGCTTTGCCTTTGGCTGGATGCAGGACCCCGACCCTCGGTTGCAATCCAGGGAACGTGTCAGGCGCAAGCCCATCACAGGGCCCATCCCGGGAACAAAGCCCAGGTCCTCAGAAACATCAAAACCGAACAAGTGGGCGTCCACATGAGCATCTACCACCTGCGCACCCCAGAGAAGGGCAAAAGTGAGAATGGACTGCTCCAGATTGGAGCGGTGGAAGTCCCGGCGATCCAATACCTGCTGGGCATTGAACTGGGTCACAAAGACCGTCTCGGGATCGTCATCGGTCATGGCTCTGTATCCGTCCCGATACTCCTTGTACTGACCGCCCTCCCATTGAATGAAATATCCGCTCACTCCCAGCGCACCGTAGACGATGGGTACTTTCCACCATTTTCCGTTATCAATCTGGCCCCAACCCGGGATGAGAGCGCTGTGTCTTGTGGTACGCGCGATGCGTTCCCTGCGGCCTTCCATCGTTTCCAGGCTCTGCGCCTGACATGGCCCTGCAGACAACCCACCCAACAGCACCAAAAGGCAACACCGGAAGTCCATCAACGGGCCCCGAGTTCGTCCATCAGCTGCTGCAAGTCCTCCGCGTCCTCGAAATACAACTCAATCCGACCCGCTCCATCTTCCCGGGCCTTCACTTCGAGAGAACGACCCCCAAAACGACTCCGCAAATGGGCCCGCATGGTTTGCATCTGCAAACTCAAGGCCGCTGCACGCACCGTTTTGCGTGATGGCTTCCGCCCCAGCATCTCACTGGCCTCTCGTTCGGTTTGTCGCACATTGAGCCCCTTCTCGAGAATGCGACGGAACAATGCCTTTTGGTTCTTCGGCTCCTGCAAACCTGCCAATACACGCGCGTGACCGAAACTGAGGTGTCCCGTTGCCACCGACTGCTGAACATCGGCAGGCAAACCCAACAATCGGATGTAATTCGCCACCGTCGAACGTTGCTTTCCGACCCGAGCCGCCAGCTCTTCCTGCGTCAGCGAACACTCCTCCATGAGACGCCGAAAACTGATGGCGACCTCGATCGCATCCAAATCCTCCCGCTGTATGTTCTCGACCAAGGCCATTTCCAGCATTTCCTGGTCGTTGGCCTCCCGAACATAGGCGGGAACCTGGTCCAATCCTGCAATCTGGGATGCCCGGAATCGCCGTTCACCCGAAATCAATTGGTACTTGGCCGCACTCTTTCTGCGCACCGTCAGCGGTTGGATGATGCCCAACGTCCGGATGCTGTCCGCCAATTCCTCGAGCGCAAAAGGCTCAAAAGTGCGCCTTGGCTGATCCGGGTTGGCCTCAATGGCGGAAATGGGCAACAGTGCCACCCT
>Ga0181563_10004937_pt1 | contig 12336 bp, 7 predicted proteins | sample 011ome_25_FD_133759 | JGI IMG/M metagenome (GOLD analysis project Ga0181563, IMG submission 133759) | Coastal salt marsh microbial communities from the Groves Creek Marsh, Skidaway Island, Georgia - 011512CT metaG (megahit assembly) | ecosystem: Environmental > Aquatic > Marine > Intertidal zone... | reverse complement strand
TGACGATGGCTACATAGATTTATACGTGTGTAATGACTACCACATACCCGATTATTTCTACATCAATCAAGGGGATGGTACCTTCAAAGATGAATGCTATTCACGATTAAAACACAGCAGTATAAATTCTATGGGATCGGATGCCGCAGATATCAATAACGATGGAAAACTCGATTTTATCACGTTAGATATGCTTCCCGAGAAAACAGATCGATACATGAGATTAATGGGTGCTAAGGACTACGACTATGTTAGAGTGAGCACCTTGCACGGTTATGGTCCCCAATACATGCACAACACATTAAATGTAAACCAAGGGAATGGCACCTTTTCTGATTTAGGGTTTTTATACGATGTGGCTCGAACTGACTGGAGTTGGTCTGCCCTATTTTGTGATTTTAACAACGATACCAAGCAAGATTTGTTTGTAAGTAACGGTTATTACCGAGATGTTACGGACTTAGACTTTGTATTATTTCAAAATAGAAAGCAACAAACAAAAAACGGCAAAATCAATCATGAAGACGTTCTAAAAATGCTTCCCTTTGAAAAACTCCAAAATTATCTTTTCGAGGGAACTTCAAAAGGAATGATTAATAAAGCTGCTGATTGGGGATTGGATGAATCCACGTTAAGTACAGGTGCAGCATTGGGAGATTTAGATGGCGATGGAAATATCGACTTGGTGGTTTGTAATCAAGGCGAGGAAGCACTGATATACAAAAACAACGGAAATGCCAACAACTTTGTCAATATCAAATTGGTTTCTGAGACAAATAAGACTATTGAAGGAATTAAATTGTGGGTTAAAAATGAAGATGGAAGCTTTAGATTGTTTCAAAACTTCAGTAATCGAGGATATTTAAGTTCTTCAGATCCGATTTTCCATATTGGTCTTGGTCAATCTAAAGAGTTACCCGAAATTTACTTACAAAAATTAACCGGTGAACTTGCAAAAATCTCAGTGGAGGAAATAAACAGAACGCAAACCATTAAAATCGAATCTCTGGCTTACAATCCTGAGTTCAAAAATAAAATCAAGAGAGCTAAAACCGAACTTTATTTCGAAACTGTTAATGACGGCCTGAAGTTCAAACATACAGATTTAGAAACTCCAGATTACAAAAGAGAACCTTTATTACCTCACCGTTACACAATGCAAGGTCCTGGAATAAGCGCTGGTGATGTAAATGGCGATGGTGTTGAGGATGTATTTATTGGTGATGGTTCGGGAAAATCGAGTTTATTTTTGGGAACTCCAACCGGTGGATATAAGTTAGGCCCATCTCAATCATGGAGAGAAATCAAAGTTGATATTACCGCTTCCCATTTTTTTGATATAGATCAAGATGGAGATTTAGACCTTTACATTGCGGTTGGCGGCTCTGAGTTATCATGGCCCAATAATTCTTACACACACCGATTGTATATTAATAATGGATCTGGGGTATTCAAAAACGAAACCAACAGACTCCCTAATGTAATTGGTAGCTGCAATAGCATTTCATCGGCAGACTACGATCAAGATGGCGACCTGGATTTATTTGTTGCAGGCAGGATCTTGCCCGGAAACTACCCCAATATCCAAGTAAGAAGCTACCTATTAAAAAACGAGGGTGGGAAATTTATTGACGCCACCGAAAGCGATGCCCCTGCCCTGTTTATGCCTGGATTGATTTGCGAGGCAATTTTTACCGATTATAATAACGATAACAAACCTGACTTGATGTTAGTCGGGGAATACACACCTATAATATTCATGAAAAATACGGGTGGTAAATTTGAATTTGTATCGAAAGAAACCAAAACATTCGACCGTTCAGGTTGGTTCAACAGCATCTGTCCACTTGACATGGACAACGATGGTGATATGGATTATATTATATCAAATAAAGGCAACAACAGTTTTATTAGAGCGTCTCAAAACGAACCCGTTCATGTTTATTGGACCGATATCGATGGAAATGGAAGAACGGATTTCTTCATGAGTTATACCAAGGGTGGTCAACGCTACCCTCTTTATTCATTAGATGAAATGGCTCAGGTAGTTCCTAAATACATGGGCAAAAAATACACCACTTATTCCTCATTTATGAACCAAACTATGGAGGATATCTTTGGTGAAAAATTAAACGACAATCAAATGTTTGCCAATGAATTTCAACATTTATTATTGGTAAATAACGGCGGTGTTTTCAAGGTTCAACCCTTGCCCTTTGAAATTCAAGCTGGCCCCATTTACGGGATGCAAAGCTTAGACGTGAATCATGATGGCTTTTTGGATGTCGTATTCAATGGAAATAACAAATACACCCGCGATCAACATGGACCTGACGATGCGTTAAGTGGAGGAGTATTATTGAACCAAGGAGGTGCTGGTTTTAAATATGTAAATGGAATCGAGTCGGGATTGCACTTACCCGGAGATGGAAGGGGCATGATCGTTACACAAAATGGTGACAATGTATATGTGATAAGTACCCAAAACAACGATTTTGTAAAAACCTTCAAATTGAAATCCAACAAATCAAAATCCATCGCCGTCAAAAACAACGTGATTGAAGCTATTGCAACACTTAAGAATGGAGCAAAACGCAAATTGGTTATTAATCAAGGATCTGGCTATATGAGCAGTAATTCAAAACGGGTAATTGTCGATGATAATATCAAGTCGCTTTCATTCCGACTTCTAGGAAAAGAAACTTGGGAAAATCTAGATATTTCTTTTTGAAAAAAAATGGATTGTGTTATATTTGCAGAAATAATTGAGCCATGGCAGTAACTAGATTAAAAAGAAAAGAAGCTAAAAACCGTTCAAAAGCCACCGTACGTGTTCAGAACATTAAGCGCCTAAAGGAATACGTGAAGATAGCTAGTCCTTATAAGAACGAATCTGGAATAATCTTAGAAGACAAATAAGATTATTTCTAAATTATGATATTTCGCCGCTATGTTAACACATAGCGGCTTTTCTTTTTTTATCTTTGAATACCATGAAATTCACCTTACCCCTATTAGGATCTATAGTTATATTATGTGCTTCAGGTTGTTCCCCCTCAAGTGATAAAGCCAAAATCATCATTAATAATGACATTCTCTCTGAATGTAATTTGGCTATTCAAAACGCAGTTGTGCTTGATGGTGTTACCCCTCCTGTTGCTTCTAGACGATATTTTTACTCTACAGTGGCTGCCTACGAAGCCGTGCGGCCTTTCAATACTGAATTGGTATCTACCGTTGGGCAATTCAATGGTTTCAACCAAATAAGTCAGATAGACACCTCGCTTGGTATTTGTTTAGACCTAGCTGCATTGCGCGCTTATACCCAAACCGCTTTAGACCTTGTTTATAAAGAAGATTCCATTCTCGCTTTTCAAAATCGTAAACTTAATTTCTATAAGAAGACGTTATCGAATCAAATTTTCAACCAAAGTATCGATTGGGGCGATACCGTGAGTAAGAACATTTTACAATGGGCCAGCGGCGATACATTTGCACAAATTCGAGGTACAGACTTATACACAGCCAAAGCCTCTGATGAATATTGGAAACCTACTCCAAAAGAGTACATGCAGGCAATTGAGCCACAATGGAAAAAAATCCGTCCTTCTTTTATCAACTCTGCACATCAGTTTTTTGATAGCTTGCCGGTACCTACCCCTTATAATTTGGGTAAGAATCCCAAATTCAACGTTCTAATGCAAGAAATTTACGATGCCGTTGTCCATACGGATTCTCAAAAATTACTGACGGCTAGATATTGGGATGACAATCCTAGTAGTACCTTTCACTATGGCCATGCCACTATTAAAGTCCTGAAGGTTTCACCTGCTGGCCATTGGCTCTCGATGTTCTCAACGGTTGCTCGCGAGCAGAAATACGACTTATTCCAATCGGCAGAAGGCATGATGCGCATTTCATCGGTGATGTTCGATGGATTTATTGCTGTATGGGATGCCAAATATGCATATGAATATATCCGACCTGTTACCGTAATACAGAGACACCTAGATTCATCCTGGTTGCCATTGATAGAAACTCCTGCTTTCCCTGAATATCCTTCAGCACATAGTGTGGTTTCTTCCGCAGCTGCAACTGTACTTACTGATATGTTTGGTGAATATTCATTTACAGATTCGGCTGAATTTGAATTCGGCTTAGGGGCTCGAACTTTCAAAAACTTCAGAGAAGCCAGTGATCAAGCTTGTATGAGCAGGATTTATGGCGGAATCCATTTCCGTGAAGGAATGGAATACGGTAAAAATCTCGGTAATGCCGTAGGACATTACCACAATAAGAATCTAATAACCCGGAAATAATTCCAGTTAGGAAAGCTGCTTTTTCTGATGCAGAAGGTTTTGAATTTTACTTTCTGCATCGGCTTTCTTTTGCATCTCTCGGTCAATAACATCAGGCTTTGCATTGCTCATGAATTTTTCATTACCGAGCTTCTTCATGATTCCTGTCAAAAACCCTTCAAGATGAGCTATTTCTTTATCAATCTTAGCAATTTCTTCTTCCTTGTTGATTTCAATCTCTAACTCGACCCACATCTCCATATTTTTCAACGGAATCATAACGAAATTGCCTTCGCCTGTTTCACCAGATTGCCAAGCCACATTGGCTAATTTCCCTATCATGCTTTTATAGGTATCAATTTCGGGCAAAGCATTTCTGAGCCATACCTTAAATTCAATTTTTGGAGATAATTGATGTTGTGCTCGGATACCTCGAATTTCTGTAATAGCCTGTAAAACCAATTCTAAATCGCTATTGTGCGATTTAACAAAATCGGGGTATTTAGAAACTACGCAGGCGGTCTGGTCAATCCCTAATTCTTGATGTATTTCCTCCGAAATAAACGGCATAAAGGGATGTATCGCTTTCATTAAAGCGTCCATGAATTCTTGAGAAGCGCTTAATGCATCGGCAGAGATTTTTGAGCCATAGGCAGGTTTAACACCTTCCAAATAGGTACTACAAAAATCGTCCCAAATTAATTTGTAAAGATTCATCAATGCATTTGACAATCTAAATTCTTTGAAATGGGCTTCATTCTCGGAAATTACTGAAGACATTCGCAAGGAGAACCAATTAATTGTTTCAGATTCATATTCTCTGAGAGCAACAGCATCGGATTCCCAGGACTTTATTAAACGAAACGCATTCCAAATTTTATTACAGAAGTTTCTGCCTTGTTCAATTTGCGACTCATCAAACAAGATATCATTTCCAGCTGGAGCACAAAGCAACATACCTAAACGAACCGAATCCGCTCCATGCGATGCTATTAAATCTAGTGGATCTGGACTATTACCCAAACTTTTAGACATTTTCCGCCTTAATTTATCACGAACAATACCGGTATAATACACATTCTTAAATGGCATTTCACCGCGGTATTCATATCCAGCCATGATCATTCTAGCCACCCAGAAGAACATAATTTCAGGAGCGGTAACCAAATCATTCGTTGGATAATAATAAGAAACCTCTTCTTCGGATTCAAAACCGTCAAATACCGAAATTGGCCATAACCAACTACTGAACCAAGTGTCTAAAACATCTTCATCTTGTTGAAGATCCTCGATTGAGATAGATTTGTTTTTTTCGCCAAACTTCAAAACGGCTTCTTCCGCATTTTTCGCAACAACAAACGATCCATCTGGAGCATAAAAAGCAGGTATTCTGTGTCCCCACCATAATTGTCTTGAAATATTCCAATCACGAATATTCTCAATCCAATGTTTATAGGTATTCTTTAACTTCTCAGGAAAGAACTTTATTTCATCGTTCATTACCGCATCAAGTACCTGAGGGTTTTTCTTCATAAATTCCTTCATGTTTAAAAACCACTGCGTACTGATTCTGGGCTCGACAACTGCATCGGTTCTTTCACTGCATCCTACGTTGTGCGTATAATCTTCTACTTTAATTAATAAATCGGCTTCAGTTAAGGCTTTTACCCATTCTTTACGGGCATCAAATCGATCCATTCCAACAAACAATTGACCGGCCTCAGAAATGGTTCCATCTTCATTAAGCGTATCTATTACTTGAAGATTGTTTTTTAAGCCTATTTCATAATCGTGTATATCATGAGCGGGCGTTACCTTTAAAACGCCAGTGCCGAATTCAATGTCAATATAGGAATCTTCAATTATCGTCACCTCGCGATTAATTAAGGGCACGTTTACTTTCTTTCCAATTAAATGCGCATATCTTTCATCATTCGGATTCACGCAAATAGCAACGTCACCCGCGATCGTTTCGGGTCGAGCTGTGGCTACTTCCAAATAACCTTCAAAATCAACCCCAACATACTTTATATAATAAAGTGAATCCTTTACTTCCTTGAAAATTACTTCCTCATCTGAGAGGGTTGTTTTTCCTTGAGGATCCCAATTAACCATTCGAGTTCCTCGATAAATCAATCCCTTTTCGTAAAGATCCACAAATACATCTCTTACAGCATCACTGAGTTTTGGTTCCATTGTGAATCGGGTTCTATCCCAATCGCAACTTGCCCCCAATTTCTTTAATTGTTCAAGGATAATTCCACCGTATTTTTCCTTCCATTCCCATGCATGGGTTAGGAATTCATCTCTCGAGATATTTGACTTATCAATTCCCTTAGATTTTAAGAGATTAACCACTTTAGCCTCTGTAGCAATACTAGCATGATCGGTGCCTGGAACCCAACATGCATTCTTCCCTTCCATACGTGCTTTACGTACCAACACATCTTGAATGGTATTATTCAACATGTGCCCCATATGCAATACCCCAGTAACGTTTGGCGGAGGAATCACAACGGTATATGGCTCACGGCCATCAGGTGAGGATTTGAAAAAACCTTCCTTCAACCAGTATTCATACCATTTATTCTCAATTTCTGAGGGATTGTATTTTGCAGAGATTTCCATTGGGCGCAAAATTACTGAATTTTACGGAAGTACGCGGTTCTTACTTATGGTTTATTAAACCAGAAAAATCTATGTATCTTGTAATAATAATTTAAAATGGATAGACGCTCATTTATCAAAAAAACAGGTTTTACTCTTGGTGTTGGGGGAATTACTGGCATTTCCTTGGCGAAAATTCCAAATATTCAAGATTCAAAAGAAATTGAATGGGATTATTCACAGAAAAGGATAAATCCAAGCGATGATTCTGTTTGGAGAGAAATTCAAAAATATTATCCAACTAACCCTAATTTCATTAATTTAGAAAATGGATATTTCAGTCATCAAGCCTTACCCGTTCTGAATTTTCATCAAGAAATCGAAAATGAAATCAATTCGAAACACAGTGTATTCATGCGGACTGAACAAGAAACGCGCATCGAAGAAACAAGAAAAATATTCGCTCTGTACCAAAAATGTGATGAAAATGAATTGGCCTTCACACGAAATACAACCGAGAGTTTGAATACCGCCATCATGGGCTTCCCGTGGGAAAATGGCGATGAAGTTGTGATAGGGAATCAAGATTACGGTTCTATGGTTGAAGCTTTTAAACAGTGCGAAAGACGTTGGAATATTAAAATAAAAGTAGCAAATCTTCCTATAATCGATATGGCTAATTGGGAAGAGGCCATTATTAACGCATATACTTCAAAAATTTCCGAACAAACGAAGATGGTACTTCTTACCCACCCTATTAATTTAAATGGAATGGGCATACCAATACATCGACTTATTTCTAAAATTAGAGAATCCAGTGCCAAAATTTGTATCGTTGTTGATGCGGCACATGCTTTATCGCATTTACCCGATACAATCGGTGATATTAATGCGGATATAATTGGCAGTAGTTTACACAAATGGACGGGCGCACCTTTGGGATTGGGTTGTTTATATATAAGACAATCCTGGATACCCAAAATTTGGCCTTTAATGGGTGATGATTCAAAATCAATCAACGACATTAGGAAATTCGAACATCACGGAACACGTCCAATACAGAGCATTATGAGCTTGATCAAAGCCATTGAATTCAATCAAAAAATTGGCTTAGAAAACCGTTTGAATCGCTTGTTATATCTTAAATATATTTGGCAGGGAAATCAATCCGGTTTAAATAGTTTATCACAAAAAACTGGGTTTAACATATCCTTAAAGAAAATCGGGGTTATAGACCACACAAAATCCGGGAACATTGAGTTCCAACATCCGATTCAAAACAATCCTTGGCAAGGTGCTATCAGCACCTTTTCAATAAAGGGACTATCACCTGAAAACCTTGCATTAAAATTGAAAGATGAATTCAATATTTTTAGTGTAGCCATAAATCATCCAGTAATCAAAGGGGTTCGAATCACACCTCAATTAAGCAATTCAATAGAAGATGTAATCGCTTTAAATAAAGCAATCCAAAGTATGAGTAGTAAATAGCCAATCGAGAAATAAAAAGAAAGGCCAACTCTTTGAGTTGGCCTTTCTTATATAGTAATATTACATATTATACTCCCGTATCGTGGTAAACAGACTCTTCCAAGAATGGGTGGTTCATAGCAACCAATCCTCTCTTTTGCAATTGGTTCAATGTCCAATATACGAAAAGACCTAAGAAGAATAAGAATACTCCAATATCCAGCAATCCAATGTGTGCACCCGGCCCGAATACACCTGGCATAACCATGAACCACACGTCGAAGTAGTGACCAATGATCATAACCGATGCAATCGCTGGGAATACCCAATTGCTTCTTTTTGCACTTCTCATCAATAAGAATAAGAAAGGAACCGCAAAATTTAGGATGAAATTACCCAAGAAGAATGGTTTGTAATTTTCATATCGAATTTGGTAGTACATCATTTCTTCTGGAATATGTGCGTACCAAATCAAAAGGTATTGGAATAACCAAATGTAGGCCCAGAACACAGTAAAGGCAAACATAAACTTACCTAAGTCGTGTTGATGCTCTTTGTTTACCAATCCTAAATGACCTTGAGACTTCAAATAGATCACAAATACAGCAATAAATGCAATGCTACTTACCCAATGTGTTGCGAAATTATAAACTCCAAAAATGGTTGAATACCAGTGTGCATCTACGCTCATCATGAATAACCAAGCCAAAATTGAGATTAAAAATCCAAACGTAACCAAAAATGCAGCACTAAAGCGAATAGATTTCTTAAAGAAAGATGTATCGCCCTTAGGTCCATTATCTTCTTGAATAGATAGGCTGCGTAATTTATTACCTAGGAAGTACCACCAAATGATCAAAACAGTTGGGAAAATGAAAAGCATTTTGGTATTCAAGAAACCCGACTTACCGTCTAATACTTTATCATACCCCGTATCACCGGGTTTTAAGCCCAAATGTTCGTAATGTGCCCAGTGGTAAATGTTATCTTTTCCAAATATCAATGCGATTAATACAACCACAAATGCAATCGGTATAAAGGTAAGCATAGCCTCTGGTACTCTTTTGATCGTTACCGACCAACCTGCATTTGCTGCATACTGAATAGCATACCAGAATAAAGCACATAAAGAAATCATGGTAAAATAGTATCCCGCAACGAGTAAATTAGACCAGATCTTAGTAGTCCAAGGCTTTTCCTGTGCATGATACTCAATACGAGGACCAAAGGCCTCATTATCTACATTTGAATGCTCTTCATGAGCAGCATCGGCAGAATGTCCAGATTCGTGCGCAGATTCAGCATGTGCTTCATGTCCTTCTTCGTGAGCCTCATGACCTTCATGAGATTCGGTTGCAGAATGTTCGGTATTTGTTTGATGCGCATCATGACCCGCACCTGTTTTGTCAATCGTTGCTATGCCGATTCCGGTAAGAACCAATCCCAAGATCATAAGAATCATGGTAAAGCTCTTCGCTTTGGAAGGCATCGAAAACGTTTCTTGTTTTATTTCAATGTGATGTCCGTGTCCCATATATCTATTTCTTAGGAATTAGTTTGACATATTATTAGCGACAACTGAAGCGCTATCCGTGGTAGTTACTCCACTAGCAGCAGCACCGCTTAATAGTTTAACATATTTTACAACTCTCCAACGATCGGTAGGTTCTAAAACAGATGCATGGCTACCCATGTTGTTTTTACCGTAGGTTAGAGTATGGTAAATTTTACCTTCTTCAAGTGTTTTGATGTATTCGTCAGAATACCCTTTCCAAGCAGGTTTTAGAGTAGAAACACGTTGGAAAACTTTTCCGTCGTTTTTACCTTCAGTACCATGACAAGCAGCACAATAAATATTGTACAGGTATTTACCACGGGTATCAACTTGATCAATACCATTTGGGGCAGTTATCATAGTTGCAGCCGCTTCATAACCTTCACCTGAATTTGGTAACGGATATATGTGCGCAGATTTGCCCAATGCAATTGATCCAGAAACTGGCTCACGCATGCTCATGCCGTGGGGATTCAATGTGAAAGAATCTGCCTGATTGTAAGGCTCATATCCTTTGGAATAATACATGTCAGGGGCGTATTCCCATCCGGGGTCATTACCGCGACTCACGCAACCAGAGGATGCAATAAGTACGGCGAGGGAAGCCCATACGATATTAAGTTTATTCGTCATTGCTTAATTTTAAATTACGGTTTGAACACCTTGGTGGAACTCACGGGTTTCTACAGCACCCTTTTCTTTCATCAAATCAATCAAACCTTTTTCATCCATTCCTTCACATGTTTCTATCGTCATGATCATACGGTCGTCAGTCTGACGTTCGTCTAAAAGATCATTTTTGATACCATGCAACATACGATTTCTCAAGAAGAAAAAGATACCCATACCAAACGCAGTACATAAGATTGTACCTTCAAACATTACAGGAATCCACGAAGGCGAAAAACGCACTGGCTTATTACCCACATTCACGGGCCAATCCTTTACATACATGTACCAAATCATGGTGAACATTAATGAAAGCCCTGTTAAACCGCAGAAGAAAGCGATACGCGCCAAACGGCTACGTTTCACTCCGATGATGCGATCTAATCCGTGAACCGGGTATGGTGTAAAGACATCGTGAATGTGCACACCTTTATCTACAACGGCTTGTGTGGCAGACAAAAGAGCATCTTCGTCTTCCCATACACCGATGAGCATTTTATTTCTATTTCTTAAACTAAGATTTTTATCTACTAATCCCATAATCTTAAATATTATTCGCGATTGCGAAGGATGGTTTTAACTTCAGACATATTAATTACAGGTAAGAACTTCGCGAACAAGAAGAAGCATGTGAAGAAGATACCAAATGTACCTAAGAATAAACCTACTTCTGTCAATGAACCCGAGTACATAACCCAGCTACTTGGCAAATAATCACGGTGCAATGAGGTTACGATGATAACAAAACGCTCGAACCACATACCCACGTTTACTACAATACTCATGATGAAAATGAACCAAGGTGTTGTACGAGCCCATTTGAACCAGAATACCTGAGGTGCAATCAAGTTACAACTCATCATACTCCAATATGCCCACCAGTAAGGTCCAGTTGCACGGTTAATGAAGGCATATTGCTCATACTCCACTACTGAATACCATGCAATGAAGAATTCTGTCAAGTATGCAATACCAACCAATGTACCGGTTACCATTATGATTTTAGTCATCGCTTCTAAGTGACCGATTGTAATGTAATTTTCATAATTCATTACTTTACGAGCCACAACAAGCAATGTTGCAACCATACCGAAACCGGAGAAGATAGCTCCAGCAACGAAATAGGGAGGGAAAATCGTTGTATGCCAACCAGGAATTACCGAAGTTGCAAAGTCAGCGGATACAATGGTATGTACCGATAATACAAGTGGTGTACTTATGCCTGCCAATATTAACGATACCAACTCATAACGAGCCCATGAACGGGTGCTACCCGTCCAACCCATTGAGAAGAAATTATACCAAAATTTAGCTGTCTTCGTCTTCACTTTATCGCGAATCGTAGCAATATCAGGAATCATACCAATGTACCAGAATAATAAGGATACACTGAAATACGTTGAAATCGCAAATACGTCCCACAACAAAGGAGAGTTAAAGTTCACCCAAAGACTACCGAATGCGTTAGGTAAAGGCAAAGCCCAATATCCTACCCAAACACGTCCCATGTGGAATACAGGGAACATAGCCGCACAAACAACCGCGAAGATTGTCATTGCCTCAGCAGAGCGGTTGATACTCATACGCCATTTTTGGCGGAAAAGTAAAAGTACTGCAGAAATCAAAGTTCCTGCGTGACCAATACCCACCCAGAATACGAAGTTGGTGATATCCCAACCCCACATTACAGATTTATTGATATTCCATACACCTATTCCCGTCCAAACGGTCCAGAAC
>Ga0181563_10004936_pt1 | contig 12336 bp, 13 predicted proteins | sample 011ome_25_FD_133759 | JGI IMG/M metagenome (GOLD analysis project Ga0181563, IMG submission 133759) | Coastal salt marsh microbial communities from the Groves Creek Marsh, Skidaway Island, Georgia - 011512CT metaG (megahit assembly) | ecosystem: Environmental > Aquatic > Marine > Intertidal... | reverse complement strand
GCCATCGGCGGCGGGCGTGGGTGCTTTGGGGGCGCGGGCGGGGGGGGGTTCGGCGGGCTGGGTGGCCTGTTTGGTGGGGGGCGCGGGGTTTGCGCCAGCGGGGCGGGTGGTGTCTGGCGCCTCTGCGGGGCTGGCGCCGGTTGGGGCGCTGCTGTCTGCGCTGTCTGCACTGTTTGGGCTGTCTGCGGCAGGGGCAGGGGCTGCGGCGGGGGCAGGGGCCGCGTGGTGGTGTTCAATATCGCCCACCACGCGCAGCGCCTGCACATCGCGCGTTAAGGCTGCTGTATCGCCCAAAAACTGCCCCGCCGCGGTCGCCAGGCCAAACAACGGCTCGCCGGGGAAGTCGCCCGCATCAGGAATGGCCACAAAGCTGACGGGGTTAAACGCATGTTCCAGCGCAAAGTCTTCGGCCTCGGCCAAGGTTTCCAAGGCCACGGCGGCCACATGCGTGTGGCGGCCTACGCGCTCGAAGTCGAAGGCCAAATCCTGCACGGCATAGGGGGTTTGGCCATCTAGGGCTTGGGCCACATACTGGGGCAGATCCGCATCATCGATCTGCGCGGTATCCAGCGTAAAATAGCGGATTTGTTCGTTGGGGATGATCAGCTTGCTGGTAAACCCGCCCGGTTCCAATGCCATCGCGGTTGCGTGCAACTGGTGCAAGGCGCTGGGCAGATCTGCGGTATCAAGCGCCACAAAGCCCGCGCGCAACCAGCCGGCTGGCGTGCGGTGCAGCAAGCCAATTCCGTCAAAAGACAGGGTTAACGCAAAACTTGGTCTCATCACTTGCCTATTACCACCCGGGTCGCGTTGGTGCAGCCCCTTTCCCCACACACCCTCACTTAAAGCAGCTTCCCGCCTAGGGGAAGATGATCTGGCCATTCCCACTTGCACATTGCAGCGCTGGCCGCTCTGCTTGGACCAGCAATCTTTAGCAAGAGGATATCATGGCCCGCCTTATTCTGGCTATCGCCGTTTTTTGCACCGCTTGGCTTCCCGCCCAAGCACAAACCGTGGCCGACCCCGCAGCCAGCGGCGCGGCCCTGCTAAGCGTGACGGGCACAGCTGACATCCACCTGCCCCCCGATATGGCCACGCTGCGCCTGTCTGTCAGCCATCGTGGCGAGACAGCGGCGGCGGCCATGGCACAGGTGGCGGCGGGGATGGGCCGGGTGATTGCGCGGCTGGCCAGCTCTGGGGTGGCCGAGGCCGATATGCAAACATCTGGTGTGTCGCTGGGTCCGGTTTGGGCCCCAGCCAAAGCCCAAGAGGAGCAGGGCCGTTTGTTGGGATATCAGGCCGAAAACGGCTTGGTGGTGCAGGTGCGCAACCTGCCGCAGCTGGGCCAGGTGTTAGATGCGGTGGTGGCCGATGGTGCAAACCGGCTGCAGGGCATTAGCTTTGGTTTGCAAGATAGCCAACAGGCCCAAGACCAAGCGCGCCGGGCGGCTGTGGCCGATGCACAGCGCAAAGCCGCGCTTTATGCCGAAGCGGCGGGACTGCGCCTGGGGGCGCTGCGCAGCCTTTCGGAAGGGGGGGGGCAAGCCCCAATGCCCATGCTGGCCATGCGCGCCGCCACCATGGGCGAGATGGCCATGCCGGTGGCGGGGGGCACGGTGGGCCTGCGCGCCGATGTCAGCGCGGTTTACGCCTTGATCCCGCGCGCGCTGCCCTAAAGAAAAGGGCCCGCCACTGGGCAGGCCCTTTTGCAGGTTCTCGATAGGGCGCAGCGCTTAGGCTGAGGCCGCGCTTAGCGCTTTGTCCAGATCGCGGATCAGGTCATCGGGGTCTTCGGTGCCAATCGACAAACGCACAACATTTGGCGCGGCGCCCGCAGCGGTTTGCTGTTCGGGGGTCAGCTGGCGATGGGTTGTCGAGGCCGAATGAATGATCAGCGAGCGCGTATCGCCCAAATTCGCCACATGGCTGAACAGATCTAGGCTGTCGACCATCTTGACGCAGGCCTCGTAGCCGCCCTTCAGCGCCACCGTGAACAGCGCCCCCGCACCTTTGGGGCAGATGCTGGCCACACGCCCATGATAGGGCGACGAGGGCAGGCCGGCGTAGGTCACATATTCGATGCGCGGGTCTTTTTCCAACCAAGCGGCAATTTTCTGGGCGTTGGCCACGTGTTTTTCCATGCGCAACGACAGGGTTTCGATGCCCATCAGCGTGTAATGCGCGGCCTGTGGGTTCATGGTCATGCCCAAATCGCGCAGGCCGATGGCGATGCCAAAGAACGTATAGGCCAAGGCGCCAAAGGTTTCGTGGAATTTCAGCCCATGATAGGCGGGTTCGGGCTGCGACAGGCTGGGGAATTTATCGGATGCCGACCAATCAAACTTGCCCGAATCAACGATGCAGCCACCCGTCACCGTGCCATTGCCGGTAAGGTATTTGGTGGTGGAATGAATCACCAAAGTGGCGCCATGGGCGATGGGGTTGCACAGATAGGGGGTGGCGGTGGTGTTATCCACAACCATCGGCAGCCCGGCCTTATCGGCAATCGCGCCGATGGCGTCTAGATCGGTGATATAGCCACCGGGGTTGGCGATGGATTCGCAAAAGATTGCGCGGGTATTTTCATCGATCGCGGCCTCGACGGCGGCGGTATCGTCGAAATCAACAAATTTGGTTTCCCAGCCAAAGCGTTTGAAAACTTGGGTAAACTGGGTGACGGTGCCGCCATATAGCCGGGTCGAGGCCACAATGTTCAGGCCCGGTGCCATCAGCGGATAAAGTGCCATGATCTGCGCGGCATGGCCCGACGATGTGCACACAGCGCCCACGCCCCCCTCCAGCGTGGCAATACGTTCGGCCAGCACGGCAACGGTGGGGTTGGTCAGGCGCGAATAGATATAGCCCACCTCTTGCAGGTTAAACAGCGCTGCGGCGTGATCGGCATCGCGGAACACATAGGCAGTTGTTTGATAAATCGGCGTCTGGCGCGCGCCGGTGGCCGGGTCGGGGCGTGCGCCCGCATGGATTTGCAGCGTATCGAAACCGTGGCTATCGGTCATAGTCGGAACCTCCCGTCAAAACATTGCAACAGAGTTACGCCAAGGGGCCGCAGGCGGCAATGATGCAATCCGCGAAAAGAACGGGTGTTTCGCCACGGATCGCGCTGGGCGAACGCTGTTTTCGCGCGATCAGCGCACCCAAAATCCTTGTTTCTTGATCGTGTTGCGGATGGCTTGCTCTTTGCGGGGCAGGTTTTCACGATCAAACAGCGCGCGCACCTTGGCGCCGCGCCCTTGGTAGATCATGCGCTTGATCGGGTCGTAGCGTTTGAGCACTTTTTTCAGGCGGTTGGGCGCGGTGATGGTTTCCAAGGCCTGCACAACGCTGTCGCTTTCGCGGGCATAAAGCAGGGGCAGCAGGCGGTAATGGCAACTGATATCGCCATCTAAGCGCGCCTGAACAGCTGGCTCGCGCCCCCCACCAAGGCTGTGAATAACCAAAGGCAGCGCCACCTGATCCAACCACGGGTTCAGCTGCTGGCATATCAATTCCGGCGGGGGGGTGTTTTGAATGGCCAAAGCATAGTCTAAAAACCGCTGGCCAAAGGCGTGAGGGCAGCTGCCGTAAAACCAGCCGGCGTTGAAATACATGTAGCGCTGCCAAAATTCATCTGGCTGGCTGGTGTCTAATGTGGGCTCTAGCGACAGGCCAAATTTTTGGTAAAGCGATCCCCAAATTTGGGTGTAGCCCGGGCCATATAGCTCGATCTGGGGCCATGTGCCTTCCACCCGGGCGGATGCGCTGGGATAGGCAAAATCAAAGGGCACCTCGCCCAATTCGCCGGTGATCAGCGTATCAGAAGCAAAGAAGACAAAATTTTCCCCCTGCGGCAGGGCGGCAAGCGCCTCGATCTTGTTGCCATAGGGGTAGGCATGGCCAAAGTGGTGGCTTTCAAAGGGCAGAATTTGCGCGCCAAATTCGTCAAGCAGGGCCAAAACCTCGGTGTCTTGCAGGGTGGGTGCGCTGGGCCACAAGGGGCCGGGCTGTGGCGTGGCCACATAAAGCGTGCCGGTAAAGCCCGGGCTGAATTGGCGCAAGCTGGCGGCAAAAAGCACAGCCTCGAAGCCCAGCCGCCCGGCTCGGGCAATAATCACGATGTTGAACGGCAAAACCACACCCACAAAAACCCATACGCCGCTAGTATAGGTGCTGCGCCCCAGCGGGGAAACGGGTTTTTGCCAAAAAACCATAGAACGCGCTGCGGCACAAATGGCCACCACTTACCCGTAAACACCTGGTCATATTTGCAGATTTAGGGAAAAATGGTGGGCGACCCTGGAATCGAACCAGGCATGGGTCTCCCCGGCGGAGTTACAGTCCGCTGCCGCACCTTGCAGCACGTCGCCCACGTTTTTGCCGTTTCGGCCCAAACGTGAGGGGGTGATTACAAGCGGTGAAAGGGGGCGTCAACAGGAAAATCCCTTGCGGGCGCCGCTTGGGTGGCGCAGGTAGGGGGGAAATCGAAAAACCGGGGTCGCGAAGATGAAAAAGCCAAAATGGGTCGTCGAAAAAGAGCAGGCAAAAAAGGCTGCCACGGCAGAAACCGTGTGGTTATTTGGTCTGCATGCGGTGCGCGATGCCTTGATGAACCCGGCCCGCCAAAAGCTGCGCCTGATGGTCACGCGCAATGCCGCCGATAAGCTGGCCGAGGCAATAGCGGCCAGCGGAATAGAGCCCGAAGAGGTAGATCCGCGCACATTTTCCGCCCCGATTGACCCGCAATCGGTGCATCAGGGCGCGGTGTTAGAGGTAAAGCCGCTGGATTGGGGCAGTTTGGCAGATTGCTGCATCGGCGGCCCGGGCCAAGGGGCGCCGCGTGTGCTGCTGCTGGACCGGGTGACAGACCCACATAACGTGGGGGCGATTTTACGCTCGGCCGAGGTGTTTGGTGCCAGCGCCGTGATTGCGCCGCGCCACCATTCGGCGCCGGAAACCGGGGCTTTGGCCAAAACCGCCTCGGGTGCGCTGGAACGCCAGCCCTATCTGCGGGTGAAAAACCTGGCCGATGCGATGGAAGAGCTGCGCGCCATGGGGTATCTGTTGTTTGGGCTGGATGGTGGTGCCGATCAAACCATCGATCAGGTGGCAGATGCCTATCGCGACCGGCCCATTGCCTTGGTTCTGGGCGCCGAAGGGCCGGGCCTGCGCCAGCGCACGCGCGAAACCTGCGATGCCTTGGTAAAAATACCCTTTGCGCAGGATTTCGGGTCGCTCAACGTGTCAAATGCAGCGGCTGTGGCGCTTTATGCGGTGCGTGGCTAGGCACGGCTTGTAACCCCGCACAGGCCCCCATATGTGGGGCAGGAGGGACAATGCCCCAAACCACACGATTGGCCACTTGTTGCTATTGCGGAACGCGCTCGGCGTTGGTGTTGGCGGGGGCCAGCAGCCACCGTTTGGCCTGCGGCGCCTGCGGGGCAGCGCTGACTCAGATGAAGCAGCTGCCGTGCAAGGGCACCCATGGCCCGGTCGAGGCGGCACGCCCGCTGAAAGCACCGCCGCCCCCCCGCCCAATGCCCCACAGCCCCAAAAGCACGAAAAAGGCTAAAAAGTGCACAAGCCTTAGCCGCAAATTGCTGTCCGAGGCATGGGACCTGCTGGAAGATATTTTTGATTAGGCCATACTCTGCCGCCCCCTTATGTGGCTGCGATCACAGCTGGGTTATCTGCCCTTTAAGCCTGCGCTGGGATGCCTACATCAAAGGATAGGCGCGGGCCCGGAACGTCCGTGTCTTTCACTGTCCCTCGTTCCGTGACTGGCGCCCAAGGTTTACTTGGGCGCTTTTTTCTTGCCCGCCCCCGCGCTAAGCTGTGGGCATGAGCTTGCATTATTCTGATGATTTTCTGAAAACGATTCTTCGCCGCGCGCGCCGCATTGCCGTGGTGGGTGTGTCGATGAACCCTGTGCGCCCCAGCTATTATGTGGCGCGCTACCTGTCGCTAAAGGGCTACGAGGTGGTGCCGGTAAACCCCGGTCATGCGGGCGAACAGCTGTTTGGCACCAAGGTGGTGGGCAGCCTTGCCGAAATCGAGGGGCCCGTGGATATGGTGGATGTGTTTCGCCGCCCCGAACATGTGCCCCCCATCGTTGATCAGGCCTTGGCGCTGTTTCCACAGTTGCAAACCATTTGGCTGCAAATTGGCGTGGTGCACGAGGGGGCTGCGGCCACTGCACAGGCCAAGGGTGTGGACGTGGTGATGGACCGTTGCCCCAAGATCGAATACCAGCGCCTGTTCGGCGAGCTGCGCATGGGCGGTTTTGCCACTGGCATTATCTCGGCCAAGCTATAGGGCTTATTTTGGGCGCGCGGCCTTTTCTGCCAAGCCTGATTGCCCCTGACGGCGCTGCAATTCTGCCATGACCTGCGCCACGCTTACCCCGCGCGAATGCAGCATCACCAGCAGGTGAAACAGCACATCGGCCGCTTCGCTGGTCAGCGCGGCGCTGTCGCCTTTCACGGCCTCGATCAGCGCCTCTATCGCCTCTTCGCCAAATTTCTCGGCCACTTTTTCGGGGCCTTTGGCCAGCAGCCGGGCGGTCCAGCTGTCGTCTGGCGCGGCTGTGGCGCGGCTGGCGATGATGGTTTCCAATTCGTCCAGTGTCATGCGTCCAGCCTCATCTCGATGCCCGCGGTGGCCATGTGTTCTTTGGCCTCGCGGATGGTGTAATCGCCAAAGTGAAAGATCGAGGCGGCCAAAACCGCGCTTGCGCCGCCTTGGGTGACCCCTTCGACCAAGTGATCCAGCGTGCCCACCCCACCCGAGGCGATCACGGGAATATCGACCGCTTGGGAAATGGCGCGGGTGAGCGGCAGGTTAAACCCCGCCCGCGTGCCATCGCGATCCATCGAGGTGAGCAAGATTTCACCCGCCCCCTTGGCCTGCACCAAACGGGCAAATTCCACGGCATCAATTCCGGTGGGTTTGCGCCCGCCATAGGTGAAAATTTGCCATTGCCCGGGCGCCATGGTTTTGGCGTCAATCGCCACAACGATGCATTGGCTGCCAAACTGATCGGCGGCTTCTGCCACCACATCGGGGTTGGCCACCGCGGCCGAGTTGAAGCTGACTTTATCTGCCCCCGCCAACAACAAGTTGCGCACATCTTGCGCGCTGCGCACCCCGCCCCCCACGGTCAGCGGGATATAGCATTGCTCGGCGGTGCGCGTGACCACATCCATCATCACGCCGCGGTTTTCATGGGTGGCGTGGATATCCAAAAAGCACAGCTCGTCGGCGCCCGCCGCATCATAGGCGCGCGCCGATTCAACCGGGTCGCCCGCGTCGCGCAGCCCAACAAAATTGACGCCCTTGACCACACGGCCATCGGCAACATCAAGGCAGGGAATGATACGGGTTTTCAGCATGTGGGCGTTATGCCTTGTTCCATAAGGGGCGAAAAGGGGCGGGTGCGGGCGCTTATGCGCGCAACACGCCCAAAGCCTGTTGCAGATCAATCGCGCCATCATACAGCGCGCGGCCCGAAATGGCACCGTTCAGTGGCGCGCCACAGTCTTTTAGCGCGTGCAGATCCGCCAGTGACGATACCCCGCCCGAGGCGATAACGGGTATCGACACAGCCTGCGCCAGCGCGGCGGTTTCGGCCACGTTCGGCCCCTGCATGGCGCCATCGCGGTTGATGTCGGTATAAATTATGGCGGCCACGCCTGCATCTTCAAAGCTGCGTGCCAGATCTGTTGCCAAAACATCGGTATCTTCGGCCCAGCCCTTTGTGGCCACGCGGCCGTTGCGGGCATCGATTCCCACCGCCACCTTGCCCGGAAAAGCCCGGGCAGCTTGACGCACCAGATTTGGGTTTTCCACGGCGATCGTTCCCAAAATAACCCGCGCCAGCCCCCGATCTAGCCAGCGCTCAATCGTGGCCATATCGCGGATGCCACCGCCCAGCTGCGCGGGCACTTGGGTGCGGCGCAAAATTTCTTCGACGGGGGCCGCGTTTACCGGCTCGCCTGCAAAGGCGCCGTTCAGATCGACAAGATGCAGCCATTCGCAGCCTGCCGCGACAAATTCCATGGCTTGGGCGGCGGGGTCTTCGTTGAAAACGGTGGCCTTTTCCATATCCCCTTTGAACAGGCGCACGGCGTTGCCATCTTTCAGGTCGATTGCGGGGTAAAGGATCATGCGGGCTCCTGCGGTGCGTGGCGTCTTTCCTGTGCGTTTGGCATGCACATCCAGAAAATGCAACGCGTGGCCATGCAGCACTTGCGCCGAAAGCGATTGCTTCGCAAGATTGCCCCATATCAGACCCACAAAGGAGCGCGCGATGCGGTCTATTATTCTTGGTACAGCCCTTTTCGCTTTTGGCGCCGCCGCCCCGGCCAGCGCGGACCCATCAGCTGGCATATGGCAAACCGCCCCGGGCGAGACGGAGGGCTATTTGCACGTGTCGATTGCCCCTTGTGGTGAAAACCTGTGCGGCACAATCCAGCGTGCCTATGGGGCAGATGGCACCCTTGCCAGTGATTATGAACATCTGGGCAAGCCGATCCTTCGGAACATGGGGCGCGATGGCGATGGGCGCTATTCGGGTGGCACGATCTGGGCGCCCGATGTTGATAAAACCTATCGTTCCAAAATGCAGCTCAAGGGCAACCAGCTGGCCGTATCGGGCTGTGTGGGGCCGTTTTGCCGCAGCCAAGACTGGCAGCGCGTGAAGTAAGGCATCTGCCGCCTGCCGCCTGCCGGCCATCGGCGGCCCTGTGCCGGGGCTACGCGCCCGGTGCCGGGGCCCCTAGGGGCGCCAGCGCAGGAAATTGCCAATCATCTGCAATCCAACGGTTTGGCTTTTTTCGGGGTGAAATTGCATGCCCACAATCGTGTCGCGCCCAACCATGGCCGTCACTGGCCCGCCATAGTCCACATGGGCCAAGCGATGCGCTGGGTTGTCCACCAGCATATGGTAGGAATGCACGAAATAGGTGTGCTGGCCGCTGCGGATCCCTTCAAACACCGGGTGGGGGTGATCGATGACCAGATCGTTCCAGCCCATATGCGGCACCTTTAGCCCGGCTGTGCTGGGGGTGATGCGGGTGACGGTACCAGCGATCCAGTCAAAGCCATCTGTGGGGGTATATTCCAGGCCTTGGGTTGCCAGCATTTGCATGCCGATACAGATGCCCAAGAATGGCCGCGCGTTCAGGCGCACGGCCTCGTCCATGGCCTCGAACAGGCCGCGGTGGTCAAACAGCTGGGCGCGGCAGGCAGGAAAGGCGCCATCGCCGGGCAAAACGATGCGATCGGCACGGCGCACCTGATCTGGGTCGCTGGTCACGATCACATCGCCCAGCCCCAACTCGGTGGACATGCGCTGAAAGGCCTTGTGCGCCGAATGCAGGTTGCCGCTTTCGTAATCCACAATAACGGTGGTCATGGGGTTACAGCGTTCCCTTGGTCGATGGGATGGCATCGGCCTTGCGCGGGTCGGTTTCCACAGCCACGCGCAGCGCCCGTGCCACGGCCTTGAACGCGGCCTCGGCGATATGGTGGCTGTTGATCCCATGCACCTGATCTAGGTGCAAGGTAATGCCGCCATGGGTGGCGAAGGCCTGAAAGAATTCGCGCACCAGCTCGGTGTCGAATGTGCCAATCTTTTGGGTGGGCAGGGTCACATTCCACACCAAGAACGGACGGCCCGACAAATCCAACGCACAGCGCACCTGTGCGTCATCCATGGGCAGGCTACATTCGCCATAGCGGCGGATGCCGCGCTTGTCGCCCAAGGCCTGCGCCAGCGCCTGGCCCAAGGCGATGCCAACATCCTCGACCGTGTGGTGATCGTCGATATGCAGATCGCCACTGCAGCGGGTGGTGATGTCGATCAGCGCGTGGCGGGCCAACTGATCGAGCATATGATCGAAGAATCCCACACCGGTTTCGTTTTTATAGGTGCCGGTGCCATCGAGATTGATCTCGACCGCAATTTCGGTTTCCGCAGTCTTGCGGCTGATGCTGGCCGTGCGCATGGGCTACTCCGTCGCTGTCTTTGGGGTGCTTATAGGCGGCTGGGCCTGACGGGGGAAGGGGCGCTGTAGCAAAAGCCGCCGCGCAGTGCGCCGGTGCCACATCCCCGTTGGGGTGGTCACTGCTGTCTGGCCACTGCTGTCTGGTCATCTGTGGTAGTTGGAGCGGGCGATGAGATTCGAACTCACGACCCTTACCTTGGCAAGGTAATGCTCTACCCCTGAGCTACGCCCGCGCTCCGTTGGGTTGGCCATGGCCACCCCGATTTTAGACCCCATGGAGCGGGCGATGAGATTCGAACTCACGACCCTTACCTTGGCAAGGTAATGCTCTACCCCTGAGCTACGCCCGCGTCCTTGGGTGAGGCGTGAGGTATAAATTCCGCGCGCCAACTGCAAGAGGAAAAATGCGTTTTGGGGTAAATTTCTTGGCGGTGTCCCGGCTTAAGCCTTGTTGCGCAAGTCTTTCAGCGCGTCAGCCAATTCGCCATACAGGCTGCGCCGCTCGTCTTCGCTCAGAAAGGCGCCAATTTCGACGGTGCGGCCATTGCCCGATAAGGTGACATACCATGGCACAGGCCCGGCTGTGGGGTGAATTTCGGTGCGGGCCCAATAGGTGCTTGCCTCCCATTCTTTGGCAGGCTTGCGGCGTGCGCGGTGGCACAGGTGCACCCGTTCGGGCGCCAGCGTCAGCACCTCTAGCACTTCGGCATCGCGGTAGTTGCGCTCTAGCGCCCACCACATGCCGCCCAGCACCAGCAATAAAAACGGCAATAGCCCCCACAACACGAATGTGCCCAAGAGCGGGTAAAGCGGGATGGTGATCAACCCGAATGTCGACAGAATAAAGATGGCCGATCCCCGCCGCGGCATCGAGCGGAAGGGCCACAGCTCTAGCTGTCGTTCGGTTTCAGAAACTTGGGTCCAACGGTAAGGCATGGGCAAAAAATAGGGGGAATGAGGAAAAGAAAAGGGCCCGAACTGATGTTCGGGCCCAAATCTGGTTTGGTTCCAGCACTTGGCCCTTAGTGGGCGGGTGCTTTGTCCCAGTCTTCGCGCTTGGGCAGCTGCTCGAACGTATGTTCGGGCGGGGGCGAGGGCAGGGTCCATTCCAGCGTATCGGCGTATTCGTTCCAGTAGTTGTTCTGGGTCACCTTCGCGCCGCGGAACAGCGAGTAGAAGATGATGCCGAAGAAGAACACAAAGGACGCAAACGAAATGAATGCACCGATCGACGACCAGTAGTTCCAGAAGGCAAACGCCTCGGGATAGTCGATATAGCGGCGGGGCATGCCCTGACGGCCCAAGAAGTGCTGCGGGAAGAAGGTCAGGTTTGCACCGATGAACATCATCCAGAAATGCAGCTTGGCGGCCCATTCAGGGTAGTGGCGGCCGGTCATCTTGCCAAAGTAGAAGTAGATGCCAGCAAAGATGGCAAATACAGCGCCCAGCGACATCACGTAGTGGAAGTGCGCAACCACGTAATAGGTGTCGTGATAGGCACGGTCTACGCCCGCTTGGCTCAGCACCACACCCGTAACACCGCCAACGGTGAACAGGAACAAGAAGCCAAAGGCCCACAGCATCGGCGCTTTGAATTCAATCGAGCCGCCCCACATGGTGGCGATCCAGCTGAACACTTTCACCCCGGTCGGCACCGCGATCACCATGGTGGCCAGCATGAAGTAGCTTTGCTGGGTCAGCGACATGCCGACGGTGTACATGTGGTGCGCCCAAACAACAAAGCCCAGTGCGCCAATCGCGATGATGGCCCATACCATCGGCAAATAGCCGAAGACGGGTTTGCGCGAGAAGGTGGCGATCACGTGGCTGATGATACCAAAGCCGGGCAGAATGATGATGTACACCTCTGGATGGCCAAAGAACCACAGAATGTGCTGATACAGGATCGGGTCACCGCCACCTGCCGGATCAAAGAAGGTGGTGCCAAAGTTGCGGTCTGTCAGCAGCATGGTGATGGCGCCAGCCAGAACCGGCAGCGACAGCAGAATCAACCACGAGGTCACAAAGATCGACCACGAGAACAGCGGCACTTTGAACAGGGTCATGCCCGGTGCGCGCATGTTCAGGAAGGTGGTGATCATGTTGATCGCACCCAGAATCGAGGACGCGCCCGAAACGTGCACGGCAAAGATGGCCAGATCCATGGACATGCCAGCTTCGTTGGTCGACAGCGGCGGGTACAGAACCCAACCCACACCCGAACCCAGCTGGTCGTTGCCACCCGGCGCCAGCAGCGAGGCCACACCCAACGAGGTGCCCGCAACATATAGCCAGTAGCTGAGGTTGTTCATCCGCGGGAACGCCATGTCCG
>Ga0181563_10004934_pt1 | contig 12339 bp, 13 predicted proteins | sample 011ome_25_FD_133759 | JGI IMG/M metagenome (GOLD analysis project Ga0181563, IMG submission 133759) | Coastal salt marsh microbial communities from the Groves Creek Marsh, Skidaway Island, Georgia - 011512CT metaG (megahit assembly) | ecosystem: Environmental > Aquatic > Marine > Intertidal... | reverse complement strand
TTTCGGTTTTTACCATATTTGTAATGTCCAACATATTTGTCGCCGATTTCGTCTTCACAAATTTCAATATAAACGCATTCCTTTTTATCACACATTCTATATAATTACTAAACATTAATTATTTTTCAAAAATAAAACCTCATAAGAATATATATTTAGCAAATGCCGAAAACAAAAAGATTGTTAGAATTATTTTGTGGGACTAAATCAGTAGGACGTGAATTTGAAACTGCTGGATACGAAGTTATAAGTTTAGATTATAATCCAAAATTTAATGCTACACATACAGTAGATATTTTGACTTGGGATTACAAACAATATTCGCCCGATTATTTCAATGTTGTTTGGGCATCACCCGATTGCACAACATTTTCACTTGCAAGTGGCGGTAAATACCGAACAAAAACGAAAATATATGGATTTGATAATGATACTCAACCAAAAGCAACACTTGGTAATAATATGATATTACGCCTTATTGAAATACTTAAATATTTTAAAGCAGATTGGTTTATTGAAAACCCAAAAGCGTTATTAATTCATTTTCCACCATTTAAAGATTTTATTAATGAAATAAATGGATACAATACTACTGTATATTATGGGAATTACAACAATTGGAGTTTTGTAAAACCAACTCATATATGGGCTAATATTCCATTATGGAATGAAGTGAAACCGGAATTAAGTGCAGATACATATAAATATGTAGTAAGATCGGATGGTATTAGAAAACGAATATATAAAGGTTTCCAAAATTCAAATGCAGAAATCCGTAGTAAAATACCACCCGATTTAATTAATAGATTGATAAAATTGATTTAAAAATAAAATGTTTAGGTATATATATATATGAAAACCACAGACAATTTTATCTCAACAATTACTGAGGAAGCGAGAATGAAACGCAACGAAAATGCGATAAAATATTACCAAGAACATAATGCCGACTCTAAAGTTAAATCGTTATTGAATTACTACAAACGCAAATATGGGGAGGAGTGTATAGAGCAGTATATTGAAAAGTATGGAAAAACGAGCGATTGTATAAACGCCATCAAAAACAATACCAAAAAATCACTTCCAAAATTAGAAAACATTTAGGATATTTCATAAAATTGATTTTAATTTTATGAAAACATTTAGGAGAAATAACAAAAATCGAATTAAATAATTAATTAAAACTAATACTTAAAAATAAAATATTTAGTTAGTATATAACAAGAATGACTACTTTTACGATGATTGACTTTTGCGAAAAACACGCCATTAAATGGTTTCCAATATCTTTAACTATTGTTAGACAAACAGACGATAATGAGGGTTCAAAAACACTTAATAATATTAATCACCCTTTTTATAAAGGAATAACCCAAAAAGGAACACCAACATATAAACCTATGATGACTGATTTTGAAAAATTAGATGAAACAGCATTAAAAAAAAGACAATCTTTAATTTACCAACCTGATATGGTTGAAAAATATGGTTTGAATTGTATTGCTATGGATACAAGTGAATATCACCATATTGATGTGGATACAAAGGATTATGACGAACAATACGATGAAATGAAAGCGGTATATGCGTCATTTGCGTCTATGCGAAAACCTTATGGGTTTCATATTGTTTGCCGATCTGCCGATGGTTGGAAACCACCTAAAAACCGCTTACAATTTAAAGATGATAAAGGGGTTGAATTATTATGCGGACAATGGAGTTATGCTCCTTTATATATTGATAATCACGAGGGGAATATTTGTGAATTAGAAGATATGGGGGATTTACTTGTTATTGAACCTGTTAAAATTCCAAAATCACCTACTACAATCACACAAGGCATTAATAGCGATGATGAAACAATACATATTGGAAAACAAAACAAATCAGTAGAATATAATGAAATATTAGACCATACAGATAATATTGATAATAAATATTTATGTAGCGGACAATATGAGGATTGGATTAAAATAATTTGGGCGTTAAGAAGCACAAACGATGTATCTTATAAAAATATTGCTATTAAATTAGCGAAACGATGTGGTAGAGATATAAAAACCTATGTTGATACTTATTGGAATAATTATATTGATAAGGGGATTAATGATACTGATAAGGGTATTAATGTAGGGACTATATTTTATTATTCTATGAAGAGTGATAAATCACAATATTTAAAAATGAAAATGAAATATTCGCCATCAATTGAAAAAAATATATTTGATAATCTTACTTTGGATAATATGATAAAATCACCTTGTGAAAGTGATTTTGCCGATATTTATTATGAAATTTATAAAAAGAATATGGTTGCTAATGATAATAAGATTTATATTTATTACAATAATGAATGGCGTATGGAGGACGATAAACAACCACTTATTTTATTGAATAATATTAATGAATGGTTGAAATCTTATATCAAGTGTTGTTTTACATTTTTAGGACAACAAAAAGCAGATGCTATTGATGATAAAGTAGAAATGAAAAAATTAAAAGAACTTGATGATTTAATTATTCGTGTTAATCAAGGGATTAAACGAGTGAATTTTTGTAAAAATGTATTAACATTCATTAGAACTAAATTAGCGGTTGTATTTTATAAACCTATATTTGATATTGGAGAACAAGACCATAATAATATACATTTTAATAATGGGGTTTATGAAATGAAAAATAAAATATTTAGGGAACGTTGTTATTTTGATTATATTACAAAATGGTTGGATTATGATTATATTCCCGTTGAAAATATTGATACCAATATTAAAAATGAAGTAATTGAGTTTTTCAAAAAAACACAACCTGATAAAGCACAACGAGATTTTACACTTGGTTATTTATCTTATTGTTTGAGTGGATCTATTGATAAACAAAAATTCAAAATGAATGTGGGTTATTCTGCACAAAATGGAAAATCAACTGAAATGGGAATACACGATATGTGTTTTCCAATATATACTAAAAAATTGGTTAGTGATACTTTTGTATTAGGATATGCGAAACGCCACAAACATATTATTGAATTATTAAATAATCCTATCCGTCTTGCGTATGTTGAGGAATTACCTGAAAAAAAACTGGATATTGAGTTTTTAAAAGACTTTGTTGATGCTAAAAAAATATCTTGCGAGGTGATGTTTGGAACCGATCAAGTTAAAAAAATACAAGCGAAACTAATAACTTGTAGTAATCACGATTTTCACGGTAAAACTGACGAAGGTATAAAAAGGCGTGGTATGATACAACATTATAATAGTAGGTTTTTAAAAGATGATGGTGTTAATGAATTTAGTGATGAAAAACATATTTATAAGCGTGTTGATGGGTTTGAAAAACAATTCAATTGCCCTTATTTTAAAAATGCGTATTTCCATTTGTTGTTGGAGTATTATGATAATTTAGTTGTTCCAAAAATTAATGAAGATAAATTCAAAGAAGTCTGTGATGATAATGATTATTTCAAAAATAAACTATTAGAGGCATATGAACTTACGAATTATGAATGTAATAAGGTTTATTGGAAGGATATTGCATATTTATTTGGACAGCAAGTTAATAAAGAAGACAGAAAAACACTTGATGGAGATATGAAAAGATTGAATATTCCGTATAGTAAAGATAGTTCTGTTGGAAGGGGTAAAAAAGGTTGCTATTTAGGGTTGAAAAAAATAGAAGTTGTAGAAGAAGTTGAAGAAGAATTTGTAGAAATATAACTGTTGTGAATAATGATATATCTAATTAAATATATTATTTTTTTTGATTATATGGGGGATTGCATACTCTTCATATTATATAATCTGGTTGTTTCCACGATGTTTCCGTGTTTCCCCGTTTCCCCTTTTTTTCAAAACTATTCTAAAAAATATAAAAACCCTATATATATGAAAAACTTTTGAAAAAAGGAAAAAAGGGGAAACATTACAAAAAGGGGAAACATCAAAAATTATCTTTTTCATACACCCATAATTATATTTAGCAAAATGGGGAAATAACAATAAAAAACAATAAAAGAATATATCCTGTATTATTATATCATTCTATTATATAAATGGAGAACTTAATTGAAGAAGAGGAAACCGAAGTATCTACTATTGAAAAACCAAAGCGTGTAATGTCGCAAAAAACACGAGACGCATTAGCAGAAGGAAAAAGAAAAGCATTAGAAAAAAAAGCACTTGATAAAACACCGAAAACCATACCAGAACCAATACTTAAAAAGAAAGTTAAATTAGATGCAGAAGAAGTCCCAGTTGAAAAACCGAAACCAAAACGCAAACAAAAGCAAGTTATTGTTATACAAAGCGATGACGATAGTGATGACGACAAACCGCAAATTATTATAAGAACCAAGAGTAATAAAAAGGCAGATATTCCGCCACCAATTCCACCAGTTATTGAACCAGTTATTGAACGAGAACCAGAACCAGAACCAATTAAATATCGTATGCGTCGTATTTAATTTAGGCATATTAGATTTATCTAAATTTTATCTATTATTTTTTTATCTATATATAATATATAAAATGAGATATATATTCTACTTACTATGTTGTAAATCAAGAGATATAACCGATAAATATATTGGATCAACCACAAATTTATCAAAACGCCAACAACAACACAAATTTCATACTACAAACCCTAATAGTTTAAAACGCCATCAATTGAAATATAAGACCATAATAGAAAATGGCGGATATGATAATTGGGAGTATATTGAATTGGGTTGTTTAGAGGGGCATAAGCGAGACGCTTTTCATCACGAAAAACATTTAATAGATGCTTTCAAACCAAGTTTGAATATTAGAAAACCCATAAAAATAAATTAATAATATACTTATATTATATATTATGAATTCAATAGAACACGGTAGTCAAAAGATTTTTATATCTACATTAGGGAATGTATCACAAAACAGCACGGTTTATAACACTAACCTCATCGTTTCTATTCCACCAATAATTATAGCACAAAATGACCCGCATACGCCAATTATTGGAGTTGAAAGTTTAGTTCTTCCATTTAGTTATAAAATGGTTAATTCATCAAACAACAAATTAATTATAAACGGAATTACATACACAATTACAGAGGGCAATTATAACATAACAACGCTTTTAGCAGTATTAAATGACTTCCACGTTCATTATCATTTTTCATATCAAAGTGATACGAATCGCATAGCAATATCAGGCGGATCGCCTGATTATCCATATACTATTGACGAAGGAACTACTTGCGAACGGGTTTTAGGTTGTAAAATACGAGCATTACCATATCAATCGGGAGAGTATTTTCCAAGTATCGTTAATTTAGCAACAAATACATCGGTTTTAGTTCAAATCGCGAATTTAACGACGAAAAATTACGACAATATAACAGGGGCTAATAATATTATTAGTAAAATTCCAGTATCCGTTCAACCTAACCAAGTGCTTAATTATTTCAATAATCAACCGTTTTATAGCACAATCACAGATAAAGTAATTCAAATGCTTCATATAGTATTATTAACAGACGACCATAAACCGCTTATATTAGATGGTAATCCAGATTGGAGTATTACAATACGAATTGATTATATCAAAAAAGAAGCAACGACATTACAACCAACCGCAATACAACAAATTCGTCGTGGTAATTAATATATTGATTTAGGAGCATTTTTTTATATTTATATAATATATAGAATGACTTGGGGTATTTTTAAATCTATCGCCAAAATCGGCAAAAAAATCGGTAAAACCGCATCAAGAATTGGTAAAAAAATAATTCACGAAGTTCCAAAAGTTATTAAATTTGTTAGAACAAAAGCAGCCCCAGTAATCAAGGATGTTGCACATATAGTAGGTGGTGTATCACAATCATTAGCAGTTCCTGCAGGTTTAATAGCGGGACCAGAAGCAACCGCTATTTTAGAAGGAGTATCAGTAGGAGCAAAAGCAACGGAAGGAGTTGCAGAAGCAATTGAAAAACCAAAACCAAAAGGGGCAAAATCACACAGACAAAATCCAAATCCATTCCAACCAAAAGAGCAAGTTCCGCAAGTTATGGTAGTAAGACAATCAGCAGAACCGCAACCATTAGCAAGACCAAATCCATTAATGAGAGGCGGAATTAGAACTATGTAAATTTAGGAGCAAATTATTATATGTATGTATATTATATATAATAAATGAAAGTCGTCAATATTTATAACCAAACGTTTATAGGCAACAGTCCAACTGATTATAATTGGGAATTCACAATATTACCATATATCGTAAAAACAAGACACCAAAACAAATGGAGAATTACCGTATGTAATTGCAGTCTTCTTGATGATGATGCACCAAATGTAGCCAAAACATACCAATTATGGAGTTCTAATTTAGGAGATGGAAAGCAAACAAGTCAAACAACAACCCAAGACAGCAACACAACAGCCTTATTAATAGGAGTTCTCGGGAATTACGTTGATGGTATTTCAATGTGTTTAGCCAATACATCAGCCCCTATGATATATATGGTTGATAATTTACCAAAATCACCATTCAATGTTTATTACACCTATGTCGGTTCAGGAATTCAAACCATTCCATTAAATATTTCATTCACATTGAGAATAGAAGAATTGGAATATTGAATGTAGTCTTATATAAAATATAAGTGTATTATATATAAGAAGATGAGAATTGAACGTATATTAACACGTGAATATTGGAATAGCCCAAAATCATATCTTGATGGCGAATTTAGTATATACAATACAGACCCGATAATAAAGTTAAAACCAACCAATAAATTTAAACTAACCTTTACAGGTAATTGGATTAATTACTCATACAACAGCCCAGTTTATTATCACCCAATAGTTATGTTAGCTTTGAGGAATTTAGGAGGGATTGATACAAAAACAACATCTCAAATCAGTGGAGAATCCATCAATAATAATATGTATTTTGCAACAGTTGGAACACGCAGAACAGTAGCCGACCAAGGACAACCAGAAACAAATAATTATTATAGCAACCAAGTAGAACCCTTTGTATTAATGTTGGACGAATATCCAACATCATTTGAAAGCATCGCTACTTTTTTAGTTGGTTCAGTTGGAACAGTCGTAGCAAACACCATATATGGTTTTACAATCAAAATTGAAGAATTATCATACGATACACCAATATGGTATGAACCAAAAGTAAAGCAAATATACCAACAAACGTTTAATGGTTCAATCGCAACGGCAAATTACCCCTTTACAGAATTTTATTTTAATAGATATATTAAAAAATCACACCAAAACAGATGGCGTTGTTCGTTAATCAATCAAAGTATTAATTCAATTTCAGCAGGAATTAGAAATACCCAAACCCTTGTAAGATTAAACATTCCAGAAACGAATGCGAAATTGATATTCAACGAATACCCCCAATTTTATCCTGTCGTTATTGATATGACTTTATCAGGTGGAACCAATAGTGGAACCACAGATAATATATTGGTTAGATGGTTATATGAAGATGATACATATAGTGAGTATGAAATTGTTGCCGTAGCACCCCCAAAAGGGTCAGTAATAGATATAACATTCTACCCAGTAAATCCGCCAAGAGATGATATGGAATTAGTAGTAGGGGCACAATTAACTTGTAGTGGAACAGATGGCTATGAAATATTAAGTATTTCAATAAATGGTGTCGCATCGGCAAACGTAGGTTGGATTGATACAAATTCACAAACAGGCAACCCAGCATTTAGGGATTATCCAGTGGTAATAACCGATCGTAATTTAGACGCTTTTGAAAACTCCATCGGTGGAGGAGCATTTTCTGCAAGAATGACTAATAACTGGACACAAATTGCAGAGCAATATGTTCCAAATCAATGGATAATGAATAACATTAATGGAACACCATTTCAGGCGTCATCTGCACGTATTGGAGCATTGGGGGACCTTGGTTCATCGTCTTACAAACCAATTAGTTTTACTATTCAAATTGAAGAGATTGAAGATGAATAGTTTAGAAGAAATAGAATAGTTTAGGAGTTTTTAAAACATTTATTATATTATTTTAATTAATGTTTTTTCGTAAAATTTTTATCTAATGCTATGTTATAATACTATGGAAACTCTCGGTATGACTATCTCCTCCAAAATTGATGTAAGTGAATACAAAGGCTTATCACATTTTACAAGACGCCAAATTAGCGTAGCTCCAAGTAATGCATCACTATACATTTCATCCGCTTCCACTGGAGACCTATTCTTCGACATCCCCTCAGGTTCAAGAAGTTTATTATCTGGTGAATCCTCATTTTTGTGTTTTGATATTGACGTTCAAGGTGCTGGAGGAACTACTTCTGCTTCTTTAGCAAACGGTAATGCAGGTTCAGTTATTAATGCATTAGAAAGTATTATACAAAATCAAACAGTAGAAACCCTACAAAATTATAATGTATATGCTAATATGATATACGATTTACAATCAAAAGGAAGACAAACTGGTATTTGCTCTATCTTAAATGGTGCTGATGATACTACTCAAAAAACAGGTGCTGACTTCGGTGCTGCTGGATACAACGCAACATTTAGAGTAAGTATTCCACTTCATTCTGCTGTGTTCGGTGTAGGACAAGAAAACTTTATGCCTTGTGTTGATGGTATGAGACTACGCCTTTCTATGGCTAAAACTGACGATGCATTAGTGTGTGCTGGTGCTGGTGCTTTAAATTATAGATTACAAAATATTGCTCTTAAATTAGAATATTTAGATATGACTGATGCTGTATATCGTCAATTATTAGACGAAGCTGGGGGTGTTTTTAAAATACACGGACAAGCAGTCGCAAATTTTCAAACATCTACTGCTGCTTCTTCCGTTCAATCTCTTTTAATCCCTGCTCGTTTTAGTTCTGTTAAATCTATGTTAGTCGGTTTTAGACCATCCGCTGATGTTGCTGCTCCTGCTCTTAAAAATAGTGTCGGTTGCCGTGTTAATCCTTTGATTTCAACATATTTCTTCCAAATAGAGGGAAAGAACATTAACCCAACTCCTGTTAGAGTTGATGGTGGTGCAGGGGAATGCATGGCTGAATTATCCAATTGTTTCAACGCAGTCTCATCCAACCAATTTGAGATTGCTGGTAATGCTACTACTTATTTACAATCCACTTCTGCTAATGTATTAGGTTGTTTTACTATGGGTATTAACTTTGAAGAGCACTCAACAACTGGTTCTGGTGCAATTGTCGGTGGAATTGATACAAATTCATCAAATACTTATTTAAACATTACCAATACTGCAGTCGCAGGAGGTTATACTGTTGATAGTTTCGCAATATATGATTTAGTCGTATCTATTGATGCTATTAACGGCGGAGTTTCATTATCTAAATAAGTAATCAAATAATAAAAAATATCATCATATATTATAATAATTAATATATAATGGAAACCGATGAAGGACAAGACCCAACTATGAAAGATTTAGCAATTTTAGCATCACAAACATATACAACCGCAGAACCACAATATGAAGAATTAGGATACACAAAAGTAAATGATTTATCCACAAAAGACATACATACATTCCATCACGAACCAAACAAGCATTATGTAATAGCACATCGTGGAACGGAAATTTTATCACAAAATGATAAAATCTCACAAATAAGTGCCGATTTTAAAATATTACAAGGCAAACAAAAAGCGGATAAATTACATCGTGATAGAGCAAAAGATACAGAACGAATAGTAAAACATATTAGAGAGAAGACAGATGAACCAATACATTTAACGGGACACTCTCTTGGAGGTTCAACAATCCAAAACACATTAATAAAAAAACCTTATGTATTAGATAATGTGAAATCCGTCCATACATTTAATGCTGGAACAAGTCCAATTTTTAAGGTTGATTTAGACCCTAAAAGTAAAAAATACAAACAAATCGCCGAAAAATCCACACATCACACGATAAAAGGAGATTCTATTAGTGAAAACGCACATAAATCTATGATAGGCAAAATTAAAAAATATACAAGCAAACAAAAACCAACATTCACACAACGCTTTATGAAACGGTTAGACAAACTCTCTTTTATATCACCACTTGCTGGATTAGCCCACTGGGCTGGGACTAAATTAGTTAATACAGCCCAAAACCATTCAATAGATAATTTTATAATGTAAGTATATATTATATATATTTAGTAATGAAAATAGAAGAGGTTGATAAAAAGGATTTAAGTATAAAAACAACAAAACAGAATATAGACAATTTTTTAGATGTTCCAGACCCATTTCCACAAAAGGCATCGGTGTATTTAATATCCGCCCCGATGGGAAGTGGAAAAAGTTCATTCATTCATAGTATAATGACCGCAACAGGCAAAAACAAAGTGTTTAAAGGAGTGTTTGATGAAGTTCATTATTGCACACCATTAGAAGTATTTGAAAGTGAGGAAAACCATCCATTTAAGAACCACGCACCAAGCCGATTACATCACGATTTAACTGATGCTACATTTGATAAAATAGTAGAGGACTGTATTAGAGTTAAAAAGGACGGCGGAAATAGTTGTTTAATTATAGATGATTTTAGCGAACAATTAAAAATAAAAAAAGTTGCATTAAATTTGAAGCGTCTTATATTTAAACACAGACACCTAAAATTAAATATTTGTTTAACTACGCTAACGCTAAAATCATTACCAAAAGATTTACGCTCGTTATTAGATATAGTAATATTATTTAAACCTAAATCAATTAACGAAATCCAAGGATTTACGGAGGAGATATTCGGTTTAACCGTTAAAGAAGCGAAAGTATTATTTGAATATGTATTTGATAAGCCATATCAATTTTTATTTTATAATGCCCGTAATCATACATATTACAAGAATTTCAATAAACTCAAAATCACAGAAGAATAATATATATGGTTATAATATATATGCCTATAAAGAAGGATAAACGCAAAAAGAAGATTACTCTTTTGAAACAAAAACAAAAGCAGACACAAACCCAGAAAGTAGTTATTAATTTAGCAGATTTAGTTAAAAAGAGACCACGTGCAAAACCACTTGTTGAACCAACCGCAAAAAAACCAAGTGAAATGATACTAACCCGCATCATAAGAGAACCGTCATTTATTCCACCATATCAACATCACGCACAAGAACCAGTAAAAATAGCTCACGATTTAGAACCACAAAAATATATTCCAGAAACCTATAAACCAGTTGTTAATATGGATTTATTGGAAAAAATGGGACAACAACCAAGACCATTTAATAGACCAGTAGAACAACCACAACAATCACCGATTCCAGTATTAGAAGTTGAACCATTTAGAGAACGAGCGCCACGAAGAAGACAAGACGACCCTACCTTAATAGCCGAAAAAGAATTAAAAGCATTAAAGAAGCGAATGAAAGAGGAAGAGATGGAACGAAGACGGCAAAATGAAGCGGATTTAATGAAACAAGGAGGATACAAATCACAAGATGAATAGATAAATATTAGATTAAATTAATATAAAACTATTTAGGAGAATTTATTATATATATATAGTATATAATAAATGCCGAAACCACAAGAACGAACCAAATTTATGATTGATTTACATAATAGATTGATTACCACAAATGGATTAGCAAAGGGTTCCGCCGATCTATATATAACCAAGTTGAAAAAATTAAACAACAACAAGATATTCAACTCATTCGCTTTTTTGAAGAATACCAAAGATATTACGGAATTGATAAACACATACGAGAATGATAATACAAAAAAATCATACATCGCTTCAATTGTATCCGTATTAAATTATGCTGATATGAAACAATATAAAGGCGTTAATATGTTTTATAAATCGTTATTAGCAGATGCTAAAAAGGAGTTTGAAATGAAACCGAAGAATGAGAAGACGGAAAAACAAGAAGCAAACTGGATGGATTGGAGTGAAATAAAAGAAGTATGGAATAAATTAAAAGAACAAGTTGATAATATGAAACCCGAAGAGATTGAGGGTTCAATTAAATCCCGCAAGATTTACCAAGCATATATATTATTGAGTTTATATGTTAAATCTGCCCCACGCCGTAATCAAGACTACTACGAAATGCGGTTGGACGCTGATAATAATATGATGAAGAATTTTAATTATTACAGACCTAATAAGAAGCAATTTGTATTTAATGTTTATAAAACCGCCAAGACTTATAACCAAGATACGATGGATGTTAATGATACACTACAAGCAATATTAATTAAATACATAAAAGACTTCAAATTAGAAGACGAAGATTATTTATTATACCCTGATGATAAGGCTCGTAAATCAAGT
>Ga0181563_10004927_pt1 | contig 12344 bp, 3 predicted proteins | sample 011ome_25_FD_133759 | JGI IMG/M metagenome (GOLD analysis project Ga0181563, IMG submission 133759) | Coastal salt marsh microbial communities from the Groves Creek Marsh, Skidaway Island, Georgia - 011512CT metaG (megahit assembly) | ecosystem: Environmental > Aquatic > Marine > Intertidal zone... | reverse complement strand
AGCTACATCCCCATCGTAGGAGGCAAATATACCGCATCTTTCGAATATTCGAGACAAAAGAAAACCCGAGAATTTCTTCTCGGGTTTCCAACCAAACCAATAAACCTAAGTCCGGAACTTTCGCGGACGCTCAGCTTACCTTAATCAAAGGAAATTGATTAATTCTTTGTAATAGTCACCTCTAGACGACGGTCCATATCATCAGTACCAGTGTACTCACCAGACCATTTCTTAACAGTGATCTTATCATCAGAAATGCCCCATGAGTTCAACAAATCCTTTGCCTTGTTTATTCTCATTTGACGAATGAAGGCATTGGCAACTTTGGTTCCTTTAGGATCAGAGAAAGCTTGAAGTTCAATCATGTAATCTTCACCTTCCAAGGCAAAAACACGTTTTTGCAACTCAATCTGAAAAGCCTCCTCAATGACTGCATTATTGAAACGGTAGTAGATTCTGTACGTTCCATAACCATTCATTACACCATTGAGTTGAGATGTTAATCCCTCCTGTGCCTCAGCAAGTTTATCCATTCCCTCTTTCATTAGTTCCATATCAGCCTTCAGCTGCGAATTCTGCTTAGTGTTCAATTGAATCATTTGCATCATGGACTCGTCATTTGATTTGAGCGTTTCTAGCTCTAGCATCAATCTGTTTACGCGAACATCTCTATAGGACGGGAGTCGATTCATGTGTCTGCCCTTACCCAAAGCATATTCTGCTCCAACAGTAGTCATCAATAAGTGATCTTTTCCCGAAGAATAATCATAACCATCCCATGCATCCGTATTTACAATTCGTAGGGACGATTGAAGATTTAATGAGATTGCATCAGAAATGTGGTGCTGAATCCCGAAGCCTATATCAGATACGGTCGTGGCGCCTGAAGTGTTTGAAAACAAGATACCATCTGATACAAACGATCTTTCAGCATCATAATTTAACATACCATAACCAAGTCTCATGAAGGGCACAGTAGCATAATCATTCACGTCTGAAGACTTCTTCAAATTCATCTTCATAGCTATGGTATAAGCTTCATTTTTGGAGGTATGCCATTCCACAGTATTTGCACCTGTAACTGTCGCTCTATCATAACCCAATTCAAAACTTAAAATTGGAGAATAATAGTAGTGAAACCTTCCAGCAAAGCCCACATCAAACTTCGAATTCAAACCATTAAGGCCTCGCATATCTTCGCCACTTGCTCCGTTTAACAAATCATCAAACGATGAGAATTTCAAGTCATAGTAATGACCCGTTTGAAGGCTGAATGCATACTGACGCACTGCAGATTCCGCAACTTCCTGAGCTTGCAATGCTCCAATGCTTATAAAGCCAAGAGCGATTCTAATTATTGTTCTTTTCATTATCGCTGAATTTTAATCGGTTGATGCACTTCTGTTTGCTCTCCTCTCATTACAAGAATGTATGATCCTTGCGGCAAGTGAGATAAGTCAATACTAAATGCAGACTCATTTTCTAGATTATGGTAAACCGCTTGACCAAGCATGTTCACAACAGTTACCTGCAACTCTTCTCCGATGAATCCATGTACAATCTGGAATTTACCTTGTGAAGGATTTGGATATACAAGGTATGTACCTACTTCGATATCATCTATGCCCATACCCAATGCAAACGTATCACTGAATTCGTAACAACCTCCATTACTAACTCTAACTGAGTATTCACCCGCTTGAGTAACGGTGTAGGTCTGAGACGTAGCTCCAGGAATTGCGATACCATTTCTATACCATTGGTATGACGGGTAAACATTGTTCACAGAGAGAACTACTGAACTCAAGCGCACAATCGTGGGTTTCAATGGTGCTTGATTTACGACTATCGCAAATGTACCAGAGACAATACAGCCTAAACTATCTGTGAAGTTGTACTGTAGATTATGGACTCCAATTCCAGCAACTGCAGGGTTAAACATTGTTCCATTAATACCGCTACCTACAAACGTCAACGTGTAGTTAGGGTCAGTCAGATCAACAGCAGGATCGTTAATACATAATGACGTTACTGGCGGCGTGTATGTTACCGTGGATACGTTGATATTCACCGTAAAGCTCACTGTATCAGTATTACCCGAAGCATCTGTAGCTACGAACGTATTGGTTGTTAAGCCAACAGGGTAGGTTGATCCGGACGGCAAACCTGCAATCTGAGAAATACTAACTCCAGAACAGTTATCAGAAGCTACCGGCGCAGTGAATACAACGGATGCGCTACAATTCCCTGTTGTAATGTTCGACGGCACGAACACCCAAGTAGGTGCAACCGTATCCAGAACTGTTACAGTGAACTGACCAGTAGCCGTGTTACCTGAAGCATCTACTGCTGTTACATTAACCACTGTTTGACCAGTAGAGAATAGCGTTCCGCTTGGCACAGACGTTGTAACTGTTACACTAGAACAGTTATCAGCACCAACAATTTGAGGCCAAGTAAATGCTGCGTCACATGTGTTCATTCCTGCATACAAGGTTGTATCATTCGGAAGATTTGTAATCGTTGGATTAACTACATCATTAACGGTAAAGGTTAAAGACGAAGTTGTGGTGTTTCCACTAGCATCTGTAGCTGTAAAGGTCACTGTGTGTGTTCCAGTAGTAAATGAACTACCACTTACTGAACTAGAACTTAACGTTGCACCACAATTATCCGTTGCACTCGGCGTGTTCCAACTCACCATAGATGAACAAGAGTTAAGATCTGGCACAATTGTAACAGTGCTTGGAGTACCGACAATTATAGGAGATATAGTATCGATTACCGTCACGTTAAATGTAGAGCTCACTGCATTTCCAGATGCATCCGTTGCCGTTGCAGTTACAACCGTTGTGCCAATATTAAATGTGGCACCAGATGTGTAATCGTAAATCAACGCAGGAGATGAACAGTTATCAGAGCCACTAACACCCGTGAAGTATACGGATGCACCACATGAGTTCGAAGTAGCATATGCAACTATAGCTGATGACGGCACCACTAATATTGGGCTAATTGTATCGATTACAGTTACAATAGCAGTCGCTGTACCTACATTACCAGAAGCATCTGTAGAACTAACTGTAACAGAATTTGCACCCAAATCAGAACATCCGAAAGTGCTTTGGCTGATTGTAGTGCCACTAACTCCACAATTATCGGTAGATGAGCTATGTACATCGCTTACAGAAATACTTGCACTGCCATTAGCGTCCAAGTATACCGTTACATTCTGAGTAGATACGGCAGGAGCTGAATTGTCAATAACCGTTACCGTGGCGGTGGCTGTTGATGTGTTTCCATTAACATCTGTCGCTGTGATTGTCACTGTATTAGCGCCTAAATCAGAACATGTAAACGAGCTAGTTCCTAAGACAACACTAGAAACACCACAATTATCCGTAGTTGTTGTGGCTAATACATCGCTTAAATTCAACGAAGCACTACCACTGCTGTTCAAAACAAGAGTAGCAGGTTTCGTATTGATCACTGGTGAGATAGTATCTACCACAGTAATATCAAAGCTATCCTGAATAGACAGGCCTACCGCATCCACTAACGTATAAACTACGGTGGTTGTACCCAATGAAAAGTAATCTCCGCTTTGCGCAGAACCCGTTAGTACAAATCCGACACAGTTATCGGATGCCGTTGGCGGCGTCCATGAAACTGTCGTGCCACATGATGATGCACCAGCGTAAGCCAATACATTTGCCGGCATATTCAATAGCCATGGAGAAATAGTATCTACAATTTCAACATGATGATTGTAAGCACGACTATTTCCATTAGCATCACTCAGCGTGTAGCTGATTACGTGTGATCCTTTATTCAAGAATAAGTTAGCTGGTCTCGATGAAGTTATTGTTGCGCTTCCGCCACAATTATCGCTGTAAGCCAAAGAATCCCTCCATGCTTCGAGATAGAAAACACAAGAGTTTTCGTCTACATAGAATGTATCTGCCAACTGAGACGTAATATATGGTGCAATGGTGTCTATAACAATCACATTCTGAGTTAACGCTGTTGCATTGTTACCCGCAACATCAACCGCAGTCCAAGTAATAACCGTCGTACCTGTTGGATAAGGGTCGTTTATATTCAAAGCATCAGAACGGCTTCCGACTACCGTGACATTAGCGTCACAATTGTCGCTTGCCAATGGCACCATGACACCTGGGTTGTTCGAAGTACACGAATTGGCATCTACAGATACGGTAATATCGCTGGTACTCGCTATAACCGGAGCTGTATTGTCTTCTACGGTTACATTAAACGTATGTGTTTGCGAATTACCCGCTGCATCAAGAACTGTGTAAGTCACAACAGTAGTTCCAACAGGGAATACGTCTCCTGATGAATGTGTACTTGTTAGTGTAGGCAAAGCTGTACAATTATCAGCAACTATTGGAGCTGCCCAAGTAGCCGGAGCATCACATGTTGTAGCCGTTGAACTAATCGTTATGTCAGCAGGTGCCGAAACGAACATAGGGTCTTCTGTATCACTTACGGTTACGTTAAATGAGGCCGTAGTTGTATTCCCATTCACATCAACAGCGGAGTACGTTACAGTGGTAGTTCCGACGTTAAATATATCTCCACTTGAATGACTTGATGAAAGAGTTACCCCTGCACAGTTATCCGTTACAACTGGCGCTGTCCAATTGACTACCGCAGAGCAATTTCCTGCATCATTACCTTGTGAAATATCCGATGGTATTCCAGTTATAACTGGATTCAAATCTGCAACAACTACATTAAATGAACTTGTCTCGACATTTCCGTTTACATCTGTCGCTGTATAAGTTACTGTCGTCGTTCCTACAGGGAAGAAATCTCCACTTGAATGACTTCCAATAAACGAACTTATTCCACAGTTATCTGAAGATGTAGGTGCAATCCAAGTCGCAGTCGTACCACATGCATTAGCATCACTCGTCAAGCTAATATCTGACGGCGTACCAGCAATAACCGGAAGCTGCGCATCTACCACTGTAATGGTAAATGAAGTTGTCGCAACATTTCCGTTAACATCAGTCGCCGTGTAGGTCACTGTTGTAATACCTACAGGGAATGAATCCCCAGACGCGGCGTCCGCAACAAATGTTGCAATTCCACACTCATCTGAAGCTACAGGAGAAGTCCATGTTGCGTTAGTTGCGCATGTTCCTGCATCAGCCGTGAGTGTTATGTTACTTGGTGTGCTTGCAATTGAAGGCGCGACAGCATCAGTAACTACGACTAGTTGTACATCAGATGCTGTATTTCCAGATGCATCAGTTGCGGTCCATGTAATTGTAGTCGTCCCAACATTGAACGTCTCACTTGATATAACCGTTCCACTTCCTGTGGTCGCACCAGTCAATACGTATGAAACATTCACGCCTGGGGCGTTATCAGTAGCAACAGGACTCGTAATAGTTAAAGGCATGCCACATCCTGTAGTTGCGCTTGAAGTAGAAAGATTAAGATCAGTTCCCGCTGCAATTACTGGGTCTTCATTATCTATTACAATGACATCGAAAGATGTATTAACCGTTCCACAATTGCTTGTCGCTGAAATAGTCACTGTTGTTGTTCCAATTCCGAACGATGTTCCAGATCCAGTACCATTTCCCGAAAGTGAAGTGGCTCCCGTCATTGCATAGGTCAATGTAACTGCCGTAGGTCCAGTTGCAGTAGCCGTGTAAGTTACACCGGCGGTTGCCAAACCTGCGTCAGTATTGACAGTAGTTGCTGTTGGCGCAGCTATAAATACTGGCAGTTGATCCACGGTTTTGACTACAGTATTACTTACCGCAGATTCACAAGGAGCTCCATTCAATGTTGCAACAGTAGTTCTTCTAAACCACGTAGTTTGAGATAAACTTCCTGCATTATAGGTGCTTCCCGTTGCTCCTTGAATCACATTCCAAGTAGAACCGGCATCAGTACTTTCTTCCCATTTGTACGAAATTGTTCCTGAGCCTGTTCCATCAGTAGTAGAGGTAATGTCTGCAGTTGCTGTTCCAGTACAAGTGGTTTCATCACCTGCGATTGCACCTGCTGTGGCAGTGGCACCAATAGTAACTTTCATCGGACTACTAAACGTAGAGCCACACGACTGAAGTGAACCAACATCTTGGTCTCTCGCAATTACACGGTAATACGTAGATCCAGTAGTTAAAACGCCCGTAGTATAGGCACTATCTAAACTTTGGGTTCCAACATTAGCCCAACCAGTTGTACCGTTTGAACTTTGTTGCCATTGGTATTCAAAAGTTCCTCGTCCACCTCTAGCTCCGATTGGAACAATTGTAGTCGATGTCCCATTACAAAGTGTAATGTTAGATACTACAGGAGGGGTCAAAGGATTTCTTATAAGAATTGTAACATCAGCTCCACCTGGCAGAGCTGTTCCACAACCTGGGCTACCTAAATCTGTTGAAAGAATTCTATAGTATTTAGTTGCATTTAAAATACCACTTGGTGTATAGGTCAAAGAGGTTGCACCTGTGATATCCGTCCAAGTACTATTATCATTCGAAACTTGCCATTGGTATGCGTAAGGACCTGTACCACCAGTTGCAGCAGTCGCCGAAATTTGGCTAGCTGAAGTTAGATAACACAAGTCTTGATCTTGATTTGCAAATGTTGCAGGGATAAAGTCCGGACGCACAGTGACAGCATAAGTAGCAGTTGCTGTTTGTGGCGTACAAGTATTATCTGAAGTAACTGTCATCGTTAGGGTCACGGTTGAACCAGCATCTGAGGCTCCCGCCGTGTACGTTGGCGAAATAGTAGTCGCATCCGTTAAAGTACCTGATCCATTGTGAGTCCACAGAATTGTACCATTTCCAGAAGTGGCGCCAGTCACAGTAGCACTCGACATTGAACATATAATATCAGAGCCGCCAGCTGTAGCAACCGGCAATGGATCAACATCTATAGTGTATGTAGCGATGTCCGTCGCTGTTGCACATTGATTATTACTTGAAACAGTCATTGTTAAAGTGACTGTGTTTCCAGCATCACCTGCAACTGGAGCATACGTTGGTGTGTTGGTGGTTGCATTGGTTAGGGTTCCCAGACCATCGTGTGTCCATTGAATGGTACCGTATTTAGCCGATGCACCAACTACTGTATGGGTACTATTTGAACAAATAGTGGCCATTCCTCCAGCAGTTGCTTTTGGCAATGAATCTACTTGAAGAGCTAATGAAGCTGTTGCCGTTGTACTCAAACAAATTGTAGTACCCGTAACGGTCAATGTAATGTTAACTGTATTTCCAGCATCATTTGCCGTTGGAGTATAAACAGGGGTAACTCCATTGGTATTAGCTAATGTGCCTGTACCGTCATGCGTCCATGTAATAGAACCATATTGAGCAGTTACACCAGAAAGTGAATACGATGCATCTACACACGTAACGTCAGTAGTCGTAGTCATAGTGGCAATTGGCAACTGATCTACGGTAATCTCTACCTCATTGGTTGCAAGGGTTGATTCACAAACTTGACCGTTCAATGTACTTACCGCAAAGCGACGGTATTTAGTGGTGATATTCAATATACCCGGCTGGTAGGAAGCACCCGTTGCACCAGTAATAGTGTTCCAAGTAGATCCACCATCCGTGCTTTCCTCCCATCGGTAGGTTATTGCACCTCTTCCAGTTCCCGAAACAACATCAACAATCGCTGAAGTTGGTGCGGTTTGAGCACAGATGTGTTGTGCACCGGAAATAGAACCTTCTGTTACAGGAGTTTGAATTACCGCTTTCACCGTATTGATTGAGAACACAGAGCCACAGGCTGGAGTTCCTTGGTCAAATGCAATTATTCTGTAATGTGTATCTGAAGTTACTCCTGTTACTGTAAGTGAGGTTGTATTATTCAATAAAGAACCTACGTTAGTCCAATTTAGACTATCCGCACTTTCTTGCCATTGATAGTAATAAGCAGGTCCACTACCTCCCGTTGTTGCAGTTGCATTAAGAACAACCGTTCCTGCATTACAGAATGTATTGGCTGTACCATTGGTGCTAACAACCGATGGAGTAAATGGATCTCTAACGGTAATTTCAATGGAGTTTGATGCCAAACTTGTGAAACAACTTGGACTACCTTGGTCCGTTGCTAATAGTCTATATAGTGTTGTTTGGTATAAGTATCCAGGTTGGTATGATGCAAAGTTTGTGGCACCTGAGATAGATGTCCATGTTGCACCTCCATCCGTACTCTCTTCCCACTGATAGCTAAAACCAGGTGCCGTACCCGCTGCTGAAGAACCACCAGTAGCAGCTACACCAGTCAACGCGTTTGGCTGTGAATTCCAACATACCGTTTCTGCACCTGAAATAACTGGTGCGACTGGCTGTGGTCTTACTGTTACTACAAGGGATGTGGCATTAACACTGTAAACACCATTGTTCAGGTTGCGTGCATAATAAGTTGTAGTACTAGTTGGCGATACAATTATACTATTTCCAGTACCTATAAGATTATTGAAACTTGCGTCATCATACCATTGAACTACACCTTCAGGAGAAGTTGCTGTTAATGTTGTGCTATTCCCAAAACAAATGACATCATAACCGGAAGTTGCGTCATAGTCCGTTGAGGTAATCGATACAACATCAATAGGTGCTGTGTAGAAAGAAATCACAGAACCGTAGGCAGTACCTGAAGTATTCGTAGCATATGCACGAGCATAATAGAGAGTTGATGAGGACAACCCAGAAAGATTCGATGAGAAGCTACCCGCACCAGTTGGTGTAGTTGCTGCTGCCTTCGAATCTAATATTGTAGGAGTAGCGGTAGTAGCGAAAACAATACCGCGGTCGGTTACTGCTGACCCACCAATATTTGTAACATTACCACCAATGACTGCTGAAGCGTGAGCCACAGAAGTAGGTGCCGAATTTGTAGTGACTTGTGGTAACGTATTAACAACAACGGTAATTTCATCACTAAAAACTAAACACGAAGGATCCGTGGATAAACCGCCGTATTCTACTACGTAACCAAGTCCACCTCCTACAGTGTTAGGAAAGTCATTCCATTTACCTTGGCTTGATGAATAAATGTGCAGGTAGTTTTCTTCACCAACCGTTGATGCGTTGGGATAATCATTAGGTTCACCACTTTGCCATTTTGCATAAGAGCCCGAAGGAATGGTAACGCTTGGTGAATTGCCGTAAGAAATTACTTGCCCTGCTTCAGGACCTGTAATCCAGTGCCAATTTCCCTCGGCCGCACTTTGATTGGCATACGCGGTAAATCCTTTTGCCGCATTAATTTGAGCGTAATCATCAGAACCGCCCATCCATGCATTTGCAGCAACTTTCGACTCAATAAAATCGTTTTCCGAAGCAGAAGTTACCGTTGCCAAATAGCCTTGTAGACCATTTAACGTGCGCTGAGAAGCAGCAGTTTTTGCTGCTGTCCAAGAAAGAGAACCTGGAACATACTCGTAGTAATGTCCATTAGTATTTGCAATGGCAGAACCGGCGGAGATCGATACGGTACGGTCCGCATTATTCACATTTGACGTTGTACTAAACTGAATGCTTTGAAGTACAGACTCAAACTGTGTAGGAGTCATAGTTCCCGTAATAGTCATTACACCAGACCCACTGTTGTAAGAACTACTAACCCCAGTTGGTAAGGCACTCGCAAAAGACAACACATCTCCAGACTGGAAATTATCCGAAATCACAATTGTCGCTCCATTGATATTCTGAGTTGCACCTGATCTTGCATTTGCAGCTAATTAAGGCGCGCTAGAATTGCTATTTACGGTAGTTGAACTTTGTAAGCTTACCCAAGGAATGTTGATGTCAATCACATTGACGGTTTGGTCAGAGGTCAATACTGTTCCGTCGACATATGTTGCTGTCCAAGTTACAGTGGTGGCACCGATTGGATAAGATGTAGGTGCATTGTTTGTCAGAGAGTAACAAGCAACCGATTGCGTTGGCCCACCTAAGGCCACATTTGTTGCCACACAGCTAGATGGATCTGTATTGACAGTCACATCAGCAGGAGCAGAAAATTGTGGTATTACTGATGCTACTACAGGAGTTCGCGTTGTACTAGATCCACAGGTAATATCTGTTGTTTCCGCGTAGTAAGTTGTTCCATCTACCAATTGGGTAGTTAACGGCAAAACCGTACCTCCACTTGAAGCAGCATACCAGTCTAACGACATTCCGGTTGGAACAGTTGCGACTAAGTCGGCCAAAGTAGCGCCATAACAATTTGTTTGAGGAGAACTAGCTACTGGCGCTGTAGGATTAGGTACCTTAATGGTAATCGTCTGTGGAGAAGAACAAGGTAATGTCGGATCACTTACCGAGTATGTAGTTGTAGCCGTAGGCGATGCCACAACAGAAGCGGTGTTGATTGCGCTTAATCCTGTCGAAGGGGTCCAAACATAAGAGTTTGCTCCGCTAGCAGTTAACGTCACCTGTTCACCAGCACAAATTGTAGGCTCGTTACAGTTAAAGTTTTCAAATCCGAAGGCTAAATTCGCGTAAGTCTCGTTCGCCGCATAGGTTAATGTAATACACTGATGCGTTCCTGGGAAGCTTACGATATTGAATCCTTCCGTTCCAGTAAATGATGTCGTTGAATTATAAGCTACCCCCGTACCACTCCAAATAACTTGGTAAGGCACAGAACTTGAAATACCTACTGGGGTAGAAGGATTTCCAATGCTTGAAAATGCAATTTGAGGATTCGTTACAGGTTGACTGAAACAGAAGGTAAATGTTCCCGCCAAGTCATTTCTCAATGTTGTAGTGTTGGGTACATTATACTGAGACGGGAATGTACTGTGATTGTACATTGTAGAAGTCGTTGAAAGTCCCCCCGCAGAATGTGTTAACGAAACCGTTACTCCAAGGTTACCAAAAGTCCCGGTTCCTGAAGTTGAACTTACAGAATTCCACGTAGCCCAATAAAGTCCTTGAGAGCCACAAAGTGAATTTGCTATATCAATAGTTGGGGTAGCGCTGTTTGAAATGTGAACAGTTGCCGTTCCGGTTGCCGTATTACCATTATTATCATCTACCGTTAAAATAACCTGCTTTGAGGCTCCATCAGCACAAGTAAAGGTCGTCTGACTCAAGGACATTGATAAATTATTACTACAATTATCAGTCGAGCCATTATCCACATCCGCGGTTGTTATTGTAGCTTGACCTTGTGCATCTAGAGTAACGTATACATCTTGAGTAATGACAGTCGGTGATGTATTGTCTGTGAAATTGATTTGGAAACCACCAGTAGATGTTTGAAGCGTGTTGTTATCTGTGGCGGTGATTGTGATTTGGCTGTTATTATTAACGGTCCACGTAGGAACAGGAGTAGTTCCAACTTCCCAAGTACTAGATCCATATCCCAAAACAATTTTCGGATTAGCATCACACAAAGAGGAGACGCTGTAATTAGTTAAAGTACTTGGATCAATGGAGAGAGGTGGGCATTGTGTGTATGTCAAGTTGGTTGCCGTGATAGTCGGTGCATTCACACCACCTATGGTCTGAGGATACAATGACGCACATCCCTCTGTAGTTGTCGCAGCAGTACCCGCAATAATTTCCAATTGGGTTGGATTCGTTGAACAAACAGATATGTTAAAGTCCCAATATACCCAGTTACCATATGTATTAGCATCATAACAAGATCCGCTTAAGAAACGTATATCACTTTGATTGTTTTGGAGCGTGGTGGAATCCTGTCCATTCACATATCCTGTAGCATACGTAGTGTATGTCGTACCAACACCTGACGAAGTGTTAATTCTCCATTGTAGGGGGAACCCCGATACGTTTGTAGCTGCACCGTGCCAGTGTTCTATCCATACCCGGACATTGTTCCCTCCTGGGAAGCTGCCGAGTTGGTAACCAACCAACACACCATGTGCGGATGACCCTAAGCTCAGTAACATAAAAATGCTCAGGGCTAATACTCTGAACCTTGATAGTAAACCTTTTTTCATACGATTGTCTATTGGACCTTATTTTAATCTTGTAAAATTAAGTTAATCAATCATTCAATAGGTTTATTGTTGTCAGGATATAGATACGGACTTCAATAATTAACAATAACCAAGTAATTACAATTAGTTTATTTCTTGGTTTGATATAATTCTATATATCTAGACAACCGATTCAAGGTATATAATATTGATTATCAATCATTTGAATTCAAAAATAATGATATTGATAGATTCAAATAATTACCAAATGTTATATATATTTGAAATACCAATCAATAACCATTCGAATGAAGAAGGTACTTCACCTTTTGCTTTTTTATTTCCCGCTGCTGATGGTGGCGCAAAGTGGCACTTCCAAGTT
>Ga0181563_10004926_pt1 | contig 12344 bp, 6 predicted proteins | sample 011ome_25_FD_133759 | JGI IMG/M metagenome (GOLD analysis project Ga0181563, IMG submission 133759) | Coastal salt marsh microbial communities from the Groves Creek Marsh, Skidaway Island, Georgia - 011512CT metaG (megahit assembly) | ecosystem: Environmental > Aquatic > Marine > Intertidal zone... | reverse complement strand
TTCAACGGTAGTGACCCAGCTGGCGGTAATGGAATCACCAACTGGGATTCGCATTCAGATATTTTGAAAACTCATGCGATGCAAGCAGAAATTATGGATCAACCCACTGCTGCATTGCTTGCTGATATGAAGCAGCGAGGATTGCTGGAGCATACTCTCGTGGTCTGGGCAACTGAATTCGGAAGAATGCCATTCCTTCAGGCAAACGGAACGGGCCGTGATCACAACCCCAATGCCTTCACCTGTTTCTTGGCGGGTGCGGGAGTCAAGAAAGGGTACAGTTATGGGGCGAGTGATGAATTTGGGTTCAAGGCAGAGGTTGATCCGCTGACGGTTTACGATTTTAACGCGACCCTTTTACATCTTATGGGTCTCGATCACGAGAGATTAACTTACTATCACAACGGCCTTGAGCGAAGGCTTACCAATGTGCATGGTCATGTGGTAGAGGAAGTGCTCGCTTAGCAACCTGTGCCGGTAAGTCACTGGGTCATGCGACGTCACTGGATCATTAAGCTAACTCGGCAATCGGGCTACCCTCGGACATCAGCATGTGTGGACGACCTGTTTGGTCGTGAATCATTTGTTGCGGATCGATGTCCAACTGCCGATACAGCGTTGATGCAACATCAGCGAACGTAACGGGGCGTTCGATTACCCGTCCCGCTTCTCGATCGGTGGCGCCAATCACAGCACCACCAGGTAAGCCGCCGCCTGCCATCATTGCCATTGATGCATTCGGCCAGTGGTCGCGTCCGCCCTTCTCATTCACCTTGGGGGTCCGACCAAATTCTCCCCATGCAAGCACGGTGGTGGTTTCTAGAAGCCCGCGAGAATCCAGATCATCAATCAGTGCGTGGAATCCGTAATCGAATAAGGGTCCAAGATTTCTCATCCTCTCGTTATTGCTCGAATGGGTATCGAAATCGCTCAGTGAAAGACTCACCACACGGACACCAGCCTCGATTAATCGACGTGCGAGCATGAATTTGAGAAGAGCATCGGGACCCTCACTTGTTGTTGATTGTGTCCCCCCAAGTTTAATTGGTGGTGTGTATTTTTCGATCACTTTGGGATCTTCGCTATGGATATCCATTGCGTTGGAAAACGCTCCGGATGTTAGCACTCGGAATGCTTGTTGATGGAACTGGTCCATCGCAATCATTGATCCCGATGGGTCGAGAGATCTCTGGAATCCATCAATGTTTTGAAGTAACTCAAGTCGTTCGATGACTCTTGCCGAAGGTAGGTTGGGGTTGAGACGAAGTTCGGTTTTGTGGCCTGCGCCGAGTCTTTGAAGTTCGCCTTTCATACCGGGTTCTAATTCACGATGCCATAATTCAGAAATATCTGGCCGGAACGGTTTGCTGCTGATCCCAAGGAAGCCCGGTCTTGCGCTATTTCTTACCAGCGGACGTCCCTGCATCAAATCGATAAAGATTGGGACCGTATCGTTGGGGTTTGATTTTAGATGTTTGACCACGCAGCCAATCGCTGGACGTCCACCAATGGATTGAAGATCTTTCTCGTGGTATCCCGATTGGCACTGAAATGCATGGTGCTTTCCGTCAGAGCCGACCAGAGAACGAATGAAGACGAGTCGATCAGCGATCTTCGCGCACTGCGGCATTAACTCGGTGAGATGAATTCCGGGTACGCTGGTGCTGATCGGCTTGAAGGGGCTGCGGAGTTCGCTGGGCGCGTCAGGTTTTGGATCGATGAGATCCATCTGTGGCGGACCACCATCGAGGTGAATCATGATCAAGGATTTTTCTCGCCTGCCCTCCCCCGCCATCACTTGTTGGGCAAGTAGATTGGGGAGACTCAGGCCAGCGATCCCGCATGAGCCCGCTGAGAGAAACGAGCGACGAGATATCCCCGAACAGTTCTGAAATCGATGGCCAAATTCAAATCTAATCATCGGTCCATTTCTCCGGTCGTATGGTTGAGCCGTGTCGACAAGTCTCGTAGCACAAGGATCGCATATGATCGTCGTCGGTTGCGAGAGGATTCTTTGAATTGCTTCATCAGCTGATTATCGCCCCATCCTCACATCACTCCGTTTCTTGAAACCAAGGTGACCGCGCGTTTTGGGTGATTTCGTCGTCCAGACTCGTCATGCGATTTCTCAGACGTTCGACGATTTCTGGATTTTGCTCGGCCACATTTTCTTTTTCACTAATGTCCTTGCTGAGATCGAACAGCATGATTTGTGGCTTGGGGTTGGTGTTTTGGTTGTTCCGGTTTTGTCTCGCGTTTTTCACGAGCAATTTCCAGTCTCCCTGTCGGATTCCTTCAAGTTGTCCCTGAGAGGTGTAATGTAGAAATTCAGTTCTGGGTGACTTGTCTGTCTGGTCCATCCAGAGAGTCGATGCATCGAGACCATCAATTTTCTTATCCGCCGGTAGAGGTGTCTCGGTGATTGCGGCGATAGTGGGAAGAACATCAATGGTTCCCGTGAGTTTGTCGCAAACGGTTCCGGCAGGAATTCTAGGACCGCGAATCAAGCAAGGAACTCGTTGGCCGCCTTCGAAAGTTGTGCCTTTACCGTCACGAAGTACACCAGCAGATCCTCCGTGGTGTTTGAACGGCAGCCAAGGGCCGTTGTCGGTGGTGTAAATCACGTAAGTATTTTCGGCAAGCTTGAGGTCGTCCAGTGTATTCAGCAGGCGTCCAACTTCGTGGTCGATGTGTTCGATGACGTTGATGTAAGCATGCAGCGGGTTGGGATCGCGCACATCATCAGGAACGTAGAGTGGGATGTGTGGCATTGAGTGTGGGAGATAAACAAAGAACGATTCATCTCGATGCGTTTCAATAAAGTCAATCGCTGCCTGCGTGTACCGCCGAGTGACCGTTCGTTGATCCACGGGCAGTTCGACGATGGTTTCATTCTTGATGAGTGGAGTCTTCCATTTGGTCAGTGTGGACTCTGGTTCATTCCAAAGGACATCCATTCCGTCGGGGCCACCCTTGGGTTTTCCTTTGTTATCCGGGTGATTCATGTCGTTCGAGTAGGGGATACCAAGATAGGTATCAAATCCATTTGACGTCGGGAGCACTTCGGGTTGATGGCCAAGGTGCCATTTGCCAAAGCATGCGGTTGCATAACCCTGCGCCTTGAGGTGATCCGCAATCGTGTGTTCCGCCGGATTCAGCCCCTTTTTTGAAGTGGGGAAGAGAACATGTTGATGCATTCCAACTCGCTTGGGATAGCAGCCGGTAAGGAGTGCGGCGCGCGAGGGTGTGCAAACCGGTGACGCAACCATAAAGCTGGTGAACTTGCGACCTTCGGTTGCGAGTCGGTCGATGTTGGGGGTTTTGATGGTCGTTGATCCGAAAGAACTTAGATCCCCGTACCCCTGATCATCTGCAAAGATGATGATGAAGTTCGGTTTCTCCGCAGCAACGACGTCATAGGGAGCCAACAGAATCAGAACGATAGAGGCGAATAAGAGAGAATACGTTGCACGCATTGATAGGATTCCAACCGAGTTTCAAACGTTTGAACTCCTTCTAGTTTAGCACCTTTGCCATTCAGACGGGTGGAGGTATCCGCGTTGATCGCTGCCTTAGTGTGTGGCGGTGTGAAGATTTTCTGAAAATTACGGTGGTAGTCGTACCCAAGTGTCTAGCAAAGCAAGATGGGCCATTTTCACCGTTTTCTCTTCCTCGATTGCTGTCATAAAGATCGGTCGTTCGAGTCTGAGATGACCGAGCGGTTGGATTGGCGTACCCTATCGTTTGTTGTCTGCCATGAAGCGGCGTTTGCGAAATGCATCGGGGGAACCACTGCACTTCATCAATCTGTCTGCTGTCGATTCCTGTTTTGAATCCGGAGCGATGTTTTCAATGTAGCGATTGAACCAAGATTTTGTTGACGCGGCTGGCAATTTGAAATCGGGTATCGAGCGAAGGCAATCGTTGCGGAGTCAATTATTTGGGCTGCACGAACGGAGACGGAAGCCAAAAGCCAACCGGAGGCACCGCAGTTATGCCATGGAGAGTCTTGAGCCTCGAGTCGTGCTGGACGCTCATGGGATGTTTGATATTCTCTTCGCGCCAGGAACTTCGGATGCGTATCGCGAAGAGATTGAACATCGAGCCCATTCAAGTGGTGCGTTCGGAGAATCGCTCGGACCAGGCGACTTTGCAGCTTTTCAAATGGATGATGGTTGACGTTGGGGTGGAACGACCTCAAATGGAGGTGGCCTAATTCAAGGGGATGCGACCACGATTACGTGGAGCATCGTCCCCGATGGTACGTCGATTTACGGCTACAACGGAGAAGCGACTTCTCCGAGTGTTCTTCGCTCGAGTTTGGATGCAATTTACGGAAGCATCTCGTCTTGGCTGCCTCTCTTTGAGCAATCCTTTGCTCGGCTCAGCGAAGTCTCGGGTGTCAATTACGTCTACGAACCAAATGACGACGGATCCGCTTGGACTTCGAGCACGATTCCTTCCGGACAGGCTGGGGTTCGAGGTGATGTTCGGATTGCGGGCCACAACATCGATGGAAATAGTGGTGTTTTGGCTTATAACTTTTTCCCTAATTTTTCCGATATGGTGATCGATACGGGGGATCTGACTGGAGCAAATCCTTTCTTCGGTAACACACAGTCTAATTCGATACGACTGCGTAACATGCTGATGCATGAAGCCGGGCATGGATTGGGGATCGATCACGTCGAATCAAATGACTCCTCCTTCTTAATGGAACCCTACATTGACGTAAGTTTTGAAGGCCCGCAATTTGACGATATCCTCGCAATGCATCGAGGTTACGGTGATGTTCATGAGTTGGCTGGAAATGATACTGCTTTGACAGCGACTGATCTGGGCGTGCTGGGAAATGGCCAAACCGTTACGGTCGGTGCCGATTCGGCGACCAAGGCCATCGCCGCAACTCAGACCGATTTTGTCAGCATCGATGATGACTCAGATGTCGACTTCTTTCAGTTCACCGTGAGCGGGGCGTCAACGCTTTCACTCTCTCTGGATCCACTCGGGCCTACCTACAATCAGGGGCCACAAAATGGAGGGCAAGCCAGTTTTGTCGCAAGTGCTCAGAGTGACTTGGCGTTTTCCATCTATGATCAAAACGGTTCAACTGTACTCGCTAGCGTTGATGCGAACTCCATTGGTCAAGGCGAGCGTATCAATGATTTAACCCTACCTGCCGGTGGGACGTATTTTGTGCGAGTATCTGGTTCGCAAAATGCCGCGCAGATGTATCAGTTGCAGTTGTCAACTTCGTTGGTGATCGTGACTCCTGGGGTTACGATCACGCAAAGCGAAGGTTCGACGAACGTGAGCGAAGGCGGTTCTTCCGATTCTTACACCGTTGTTCTTGATTCCCAACCCACTGGCGAAGTGACTATTTTGATAAATGCTGGGGACCAAGTTTTTACCGATCCTGTGATTAGTGTCCTGTTCACTCCATCGAATTGGAATCAACCCAAAACGGTTTCGGTTTCTGCGATCGATGACGTGGTGAATGAGGGCGACCATACCGGCTTCATTTCGCACACGGTCGTTGGTGCTAACTATGATGGCGTTTCCGCAGCAAGCGTGACGGTATTCATCGTTGATAACGACACGCCGAATAATTCGCCGATCGCTCAGGATGACAGTGCCAGTGTGTTGTCCGGTTCATCGGTAGACACGAATGTGATATCGAATGACACGGACAGCGACGGAGTGGTGGATGGATCAACTGTAACGATCATCAGTTTGCCGTCCAACGGAACGGTAACCAATCAGGGCAATGGTGTCGTGACCTACACCCCCAATGGCGGTTTTACGGGGGTAGATAGTTACAGCTATACCGTCCGCGATGATGACGGAGCGGAATCGAATGTTGCAACGGTAAGCATCGTTGTCAGTTCTGCACCATCGAGTCAGGTATTGTTTGAGGACAGTTTCGAGGGAGCAGCCCCCGCTTGGGTGCAGGATAGTCAAGGTGATTGGTTCCTATCGACCCAGCGATCGACCGATGGACTCTATTCACTTGAGGTTGACGGGCGGGCGAATGATGCGACCGTGGAGTTGGCCAACGGTATCAACATCAGCGGGTATTCAAGTGTGCTTTTGACATACGATTGGTTGATCGAGTCAGGTTTTGACGGAGGCGAGTATCTTTCGCTTGACATCTCTGGTGATGGCGGTGTGACATGGTCGACTGATGTTCGACAACTGCGTGGTAACGAGAGTCAAGAGAACGTTTGGAATCCTGGTTATGGTGCGGGTGAGAGTACCAGTGTTGACTTGGGTGCGTGGTTAGGGAGCACGGATCTCAAGATCCGGTTCCGTAGTTCCGTGAGTGGTTCACGCGAAGATGCGAACGTTGACAACGTTCGCATCATTGGGGCAAATGCATCTGGTTTCGTCGACACTCAATCTCGTGATTTTCCGCCTGTTGCTGGGGATAGCGACTCTTCTTGGTATGATAATCTTGGTGATTTGCTAGGGGAAATGCTAAGTGAAGGGTCAGGTTCTGGAAGCAGAAACATGAGCCAATATTGGTCGAACTTAGATCGAATGTTCAGCCGTCTCGGCGGTAATGGATTGTCCGATGCCGGGGGAATGATGTTTTCAAACTGGTTTGATGACCACGATGAATCCGAAGATTGGCTTGACCGGATGTTCTCGGACTTGCGGCTTTTTTAGTAGGTCTTTTGCGAAAGGATTTTTTCTAGCGAGCTAAAGTCGAATTGGAAAATGGTAACTTTCTGACTACTTTGATGCTGAGGGATCGCTTCAGTACGAATTCTAAATGGTTCGGGTTTGTTATTTGACGCGAACACTTTGGTCTAAATCCACTAGGTAAGAAACGATGAAGTATACAGGTCGATGTCCAAAGTGCGAGAATAACGAAATCAAGTACGTCAGCGGTACCAATCAGTCCAAGATTGGGATCCCGCTTGGCATCACCTCTTGGGTCGCAGTCGATCGATACATTTGTCTTCAGTGTGGTTACATTGAGCAGTATGTTGATACCGCGCAGTCACTTCAGCGACTTGCGAACAAAAGTTGACGCATTGTGTTCTGCCGTAAGTCAATTACTGCTCGAAAGATAGGCCGCGAACAAAAAAGAAAAGGCTCGTCACCTTTGTGAATTCTTGCATCGAAGTCACGGGGTAGCGAGCCAAGGCACTTTTGAGGTCACCAGTTCTGTGGGAGCTATGTCTGACAATGGTGATCTTCTATTGATCGATTTCTGTTTTGATCACTTGGCGTAGCGATCGTAGGTTGCCTGCAATGTCGTTCGATCTTGGTTTTTACCTTTCGTGATACAGAATCGATATCGAAAGGTGACCGAATCACCATCTGCAATTTTTACAACCGTAAATGGACCAAAGCGGCCGTAGTCTCGGTATGCAGACCATCGTGCCCCCTTGGGATTCGATGAATGGCTCATATGCTGAGCTGTCCACCATTGATTGCCAATTTGAAAGCTTTCAGCCACCCATGGAAGATCGAGGGTTTTGGTTGGGTCGGTTCCTTCTTCGTGAAAGGTGTAGGCGGCAGATTGATTTTCGGCGACGAGTTGTGAAGGCCTAAATTGGATGCCCGCATGTTCAGGGTCGCCGTTAAGTTCAATATCTCCGTCAACTGCCGTTAGCGTCGAGGAAAAGTCGATCATGGCGTGAACACCATCATGCGAGGTGACCTTGTAGGTTCTCTGCTCGACCACAACGGGTTTGCCGTCAACTCCAATCCAATCGATCACCGAGGTGATTCGTGCGCCTTTCTCGGCAAACTCGATTTCTTCAAATTTCCGATGTTTCTGCTCGGTATTCTTAACATGCCAGAGGTCATGTTTTTTTCCACCCTGATCGAGTTTATTCCAACCGATGAAAATTCCACGGTGATGTGGGAATTTACCGCCGGCCCCTTTGGTAAGCGTTGTTTCACCATCATCTGACATGACATGTGCGTAGACTTTTGCGGTGTCAAAAGTTGTTGCTTCGTCTGTCGTATCTCGCTCGTACATATATCTCAGGATTACTTTGCCCTCGGGCGTAACGATGTCAGCGAATTTCCCTTCCGTATCATTCACGGTGTAGGCGTCCGCTGCTCGAGTCTCTGCCGATAAGGTACCAAAAAGAAGTAGAATGATTGACAAGGAGGAGAGTGATCGATAGAGCATGAGCAATCTGCGGTTTAGAGGGTTTGATTTAACGTGAAACGATGTTGGCGGACAGCAGTCTAAGATGCTATAGCGTCCGCTGCAAATCAATTCGACACAGGCCGGTGGTCTTTCAGTTTACTTACTAAGTTACATTGCCAAAAAGAGTCCCGATTCAATCAGTAGGCCTGCGTCCCGGGTAGCGAAAACGGTTGGGTTCAGCTGAGGATTTCTTTGACGACGTGACCGTGTACATCGGTCAAGCGGCGTTCAATTCCGTTATGTTGAAATGTAAGTCGGGTGTGATCCAAACCGAGTAGATGCAGGATCGTCGCGTTAAGGTCGTGAACGGATAGAACATTTTCGGACGCTTTGAATCCAATTTCATCGGTCTTGCCGTGACTGACGCCCGGCTTGACCCCCGCTCCTCCAAGCCACGCAGTAAAACCGAGCGGATTATGATCACGCCCCTGTGCTCCCTTTTGGAACATAGGCATCCGACCAAACTCGGTGCACCACACCACGAGTGTTTCGTCCAGTAAACCGCGTTGCTTGAGATCTTTGAAAAGTGCCGCAGCTGGTTGATCGAGGATTTCAGCGTGGACGTCATATTGCTCACGTAGTTTCTGGTGACCGTCCCAGTTCAGGTTGCCGCCGCTCGCGTACGCACCATTAAAAACCTGAACAAACCGTACTCCTTTTTCAATTAGCTTTCGAGCGAGAATGCAATTGCGTGCGAAGGCTGCCTTGGTTTCATTCTTCGAATCCGCGCCATACATTGTAAGCGTTGCGGAACTCTCGCTGCTTAGGTCGCTAATCTCAGGAACTGACAATTGCATCCGAGCCGCTAATTCGTAACTGGCAATTCTTGCTGCGAGTTGCACGTCACTTGGGTTACGGGCAAGGTGTTCACGGTTGAGTTCGATCAACAATTCGCGAGCGGAAAGATCAGCTTGTTGGCTGATTCCTGTTGGTGGACTGAGGTGTCGGATCGGCTGCGAGCTGTTGAATGGTGTTCCCTGGAAAAACGCTGGTAAAAAACCGGGTCCCCAATTGTTCACGCTCGCCTGCGGAACTCCCCGTGGATCCGGGATCGCAACAAACGCCGGTAGGTTCTGGTTGACCGTTCCTAACGCATAGCTGACCCACGCACCAATGCTTGGAAATCCATCGAGCGTGAATCCTGTGGAAAGGAAATTCTCGGCAGGCCCGTGGGTGTTCGATTTGCTCGTCAGTGAATGGATAAACGCGATGTCATCAGCTAATTCGCCAAGATGCGGAATCATGTCCGATATCATCTTGCCACATTCTCCGCGTGGTCGGAATGGATACTGCGGTTTTGCGAGGTTACCAGAAGGGCCTTGGAACGTTACGGCTGGACCGTCGGCAAATGTTTGACCGTCACGACGAAGTAGTTCGGGTTTGTAGTCGTACGTTTCGAGTTGACTGCAGGCTCCGGCGCAAAATATGACAACCACGTTTTTGGCTTTTGCGGAAAAATGCGGAGGACGTTGCTGGTTTGGTTGCGTTGGGTTGATCGTCAGCGAGTCGGAAGCTTGCAGCGTCTCATTGCTGATCAGAGATGCCAACGCGATGGCTCCTAGACCGCCTGTTGTCGAGCCCAGGAAGTTTCGGCGATCGAGTAACGGATGAGTGAATCGGTTCGTTCGGGGATCAGGGTTCATTGAGGCTTGCTTTTTCCAACCCATCAAGGCTCGTAGGTTTAAGTGGATTGTTGAAACTCATGCGGTCCACGCTACGGCATGAACAAGAATTCATTGCAGTTGAAGATCACTCGGCAAAGTGTTTCGAGTCCATGTTCGCGTACAACCATAGTGGTTGATGCTCGTTCTATATCTGTAGGAATGCGTCCTAAAGCTAGTTGATACACGCGTTCGATCTGGCGTTCGATGTCGTTGGGTAATTCGGATGTGACACGACGTGCGAAGGCAATCGCGCGTCGGTGGATCAGTTCACTGTTAAACAAATTCAGGGCTTGGATCGCGGTGGTTGATTGACCTCGGCTGGGACTTGGTTGTCCGGCATCTGGGCAATCAAATGCCCCGAAAACAGGGATCGGTTCCATCCTGATTTTATGGGAATAGATCGTTCGACGCAGCTCATTGGCGGATTGTTTCTCAAGCGGTGGGAATCCGCTAAGGCCGCCACGTGTCTGAAAGAAATTGAAACCCGGACCTCCCATTTTTAGATTCAATTCACCGCTGACAAAAAGAATACTGTCTCGAATCGACTCGGCTTCAATCCGCCGACTGGGGAAACGCCACAGCAATCTGCAGTTGCTGTCGATCGCCATTGCTCGTTCATCGACCTTGGAATCTTGTTGGTAAGTCTGTGAGGTCAGGATAAGACGGTGTAGGTGATGAATGGACCAACTGCTTTGGATCAGCTCGCTGGCCAACCAGTCAAGTAGTTTTGGATGAGATGGCTTGGAACCATTCATTCCGAAATCGCTGGGAGTATTGACGAGTCCTGTGCCAAAATGAAATTGCCAAACGCGGTTGGCGATGACTCTCGCAGTAAGTGGATTTTCTTCAGACGCAATCCAATCAGCAAGCATCAACCTTCTGGTGGCTTCACTGGAATCTGATTTGAGTTCAATCCCATCAAAGATTGAAGGAGTGCGAGGTTTGACCTCATGCTTGGGTTGCTCGGGATCACCGCGATGAAGAAGGTGTGTTGCGGTTGGGGATGTAAACGTACCAGCGTAAACCATGCTTGGTTTTCGAAGTTGGTCGTAACGTTGCTCGAGCGATCTTAGGTTTTTGGTTTTTGAGATCAGTTCTTCTCGATCTTGATCGGGAATATGGGACACTAGGAGATTGAGTTCATCGTGGGGAGCTCCGTATGGAATTCTGTCGTTCGATGAGGCGATGGTTTCCCACTTTTCTCCATCCGATGATATGCTAATTTCATACTTGACTGATAGCCGATCACGGAACTGTTCATCCCGATCGCGTCCCCAAATGATTTTGTTGATGATGGTTTCCTCGGGTAGTTCTAGTTGTACCCACCCGCCGCCAAACTCATTGGAAATCCAGCTGCGACTGTTTCCATACACACCATCATTGACATGCTTGAGCTGGTGTTTGCCTGTCTCGGAATAATTGCCAGAAGAGGTTGCTTTGGTTCCCAGAGAAGCAAGTGCGAGGTTATCGTTCGGCTGCTCTGGTGAATAGATTTCAAGTTCATCAATACAAGGTTGATGTTTGTTTTGGTCGATCGTTTCTCGTGTTGTGAAGCGAACGAATTTTGCTTTTCTCGGCCGGAATAACTCTCGGTTCAATTTTGCCGACACAGCGGCTCTAAGACGAGGTCCTTGGTTTTCTCCTTCGGTACCTTCTTGAAGCACGATGACATCCGCTGTGATTCCGGTGCCCGTTTCTCCTCCGCGCAGAACTAAGCGAGAGTCCGTCTGGAATCGGTGGACACCCGTGTCGTGCAGCCCACTCCAAAGAGGTTTCTGTTCTGACGTTCCCTCGGTTTGGCCTGAGAAATAATATTGGTCGGCAATCGCTATTTCTTTTTGGTCATCTCTGGTTTCTAGGTCTCCGTCAAGGTCCAAGACGTAACGCGCATCTCGAGTGTGAACGCCACTGCCATGGACACCCCACGAGATCCACAGTCGGTAATCTCCATCAATGTTCGGATTCCATGTGAAAACATCTTCACCCGAGCGATTGTCCCACCACGTGTACCGTCCAAAGCTGAGGTTGCCGGCACGCGATAAATCACCTGGGTCATCTTTGTATCCTCGATTGGTGCCGGGCGGATTCGTGCCGTGACCATTTTTTGTCGCCAACGAAGTGGTCAGATCAGGGTTCTCATCGTCAATGATGATTGTTTTTCCCGAAAATACTTGTGGGGTGAGGATCGTTAGCGATTGCTGTAGCCTTTCGATCTCGCTTGATAATTCAGCTGCCTCCTGTTGCTTTTGGTCGTCGCTCTCATCGTGATAAACTCGCTCACCATACTGCACGCCCGCAAAGAAAGCTTGCAGTGAATAGTAGTCTTCTTGACTGATTGGATCGAACTTGTGGTCGTGGCAACGGGCACAGCCAACGGTCAGACCGAGAAAGGATGCTGTGGTTCCAACAATGATTTCGTCAAGTGAGTCTTGTCTTGCTAGTCGAATCGATGCATCGTCTTTGCCAATTTGACCCGGTAGCAACACAGGAGCCGCGACCAGAAAGCC
>Ga0181563_10004922_pt1 | contig 12351 bp, 18 predicted proteins | sample 011ome_25_FD_133759 | JGI IMG/M metagenome (GOLD analysis project Ga0181563, IMG submission 133759) | Coastal salt marsh microbial communities from the Groves Creek Marsh, Skidaway Island, Georgia - 011512CT metaG (megahit assembly) | ecosystem: Environmental > Aquatic > Marine > Intertidal... | reverse complement strand
TAGACAAGCTGACTTGACTACGGACAAAGTAACTCCAAGGAGCAGTTTCAATTACCTGGGCTTCGCTGACGGTGGCTTTACTGGTCGCGGTGGCCGCATGGACCCAGCCGGTATCGTTCACCGTGGTGAGTATGTCGTGCCCAAGCAGTACGTCAACCAGTCCACCGGAATGCCAGACCCCCAGTTCCTTGCACAGTTGCAGAACGGTATGCGTGGCTACGCCCAGGGCGGATTCGTTGGCGGTGGCGGCATGGGTGATGGTGCGATGATGGTGGAGTTGTCCCCTTACGACCGGAAACTGCTCCAGGATGCCGGTAACGTACAATTGAGAGTGAACGGCAGAATTCTTGCCGAGACCACAAACACAAGCAACTTTAACGAGGCACGAAGAGGTAGTAACTAATGTCGAGTTGTTTCTACATGGGCACGAGACAGCAGATGTTGGAGATTACGGCACCTTCTGTTAGCTTGCCATCGTCGAAGCAGGGTTACTTCAACAAGGTTGACTTCCTCAATGGCGGTAGCGCTATTCGGCGTTCGGTTGCCGGGCACAAGAATTACACGATGACGTGGAATACTTTAGGTCGGGACGAGGCTCGTGTCATTCTGGATATTGCGGATGGTATTTATGGGCCTGGCGCTGTATATGTTCACGATCCCATGTCGGCTGACCGTAACGTCCTGCCGCAGTGGTGGGCTACGCCTTCGCAGGGTGGGTATGACGGTTTGCCCCTGAATAACAGCGTGCGCGGTGAGATTACAGCCACCCCGTCGAACTCGTTGAATTTTCCTACCGAGTCAATTATTTACACGGTGGAAGCTGGTTTGACACGCGAGGTGTGGATTCCCATTCCGGATGGACATCGTGCGCATATCGGAGCTTACGGTTCGAATGGTAGTGGAGGGACTGTGGTTGCCACACCAACAATTAACTCGATAACTGATGGTACGCCGGTTACATTGACGCTTATGGACGTGACAAGTGATGACAGTCGTTTCAACCAAACCTTTGGTGCGGCCTCGTATGATGGTGTCAAGTTGACGCTTGGTGGGGTGGGCACGGTTACCCTCTCCGGTATAATGGTACAGGTGTTAGAAGAAGGCGTGAACCCTCCTGCCGGGGGTTTTATTTCCGGTCAGGGTAACTCTGGTTTGCAGTTCGTAAATCAGCCTACTTACACGCCTTACTCTTCCGCGTTGGATAGAGTCGGTGTTGTTGTGGAGCTGGCAGAATACTATGGATGGACTAGCTAATGGTTGACATTACCCGACTCAGTGGCGGTAACACCCCGGCGAATGGTGGCGATCCTCGCACCTTCCCGGCTATTTGGAACGCTACTGCTACAAGCCTCGAGAGCGCTTTGGCGGAGGCACCTGTAACGGTTTCCGCTACGGCACCCGCTAGCCCGGTCAATGGTGACTTGTGGTGGGATACGGTCAACGAGAGTTTGTTTATGTACTACACGGGTGTGGACCCGGCTGAGTGGATTGTTGCTGGTGGTGGTGGTGGTGGCGCTAGTGTCACGATTAGCTCGACCGCACCCGCCGATCCCACAGCTGGTGATATGTGGTGGGATTCCGATAACGGTAATCTTTACATTTACTACGATGATGGCACGTCTCAGCAGTGGGTGGCGGGTAATGGTCCGCAGGTGTTTGTGGGTACCTCCGCACCGGCTGGTTACCAGGGTCAGTTGTGGTTTGATTCGACCACGGGTAAGGTTTACATTTACTACGATGATGGCACGTCCGCTCAGTGGGTTGCTGCCGTTGGTGGCCAAAACATTCAGTCATCCGACCTTCCGGCGGGCACGGTGTTGCAGGTTGTGTCCACAAATAAGACAGATGTCTTTACAAGTACTAGTTTGACTTATACGCCTGTTACTGGGCTATCAGCAACAATTACACCTCGGTCTACAAGTTCTAAGATTTTGGTTGTGGCTCAAGTAACTCATGGTTTTTCTAACGCTAACGGTTACGGATTTTTCAAAGTAACTAGAGGCGGAACTGACATATACCAAGGTGATGCTGCCGGTTCGCGCACAAGAGCAGTTTTTGGTGGGTATTCTAGTGTTGATTTGACTGTCGCAATGGAAAGTAGTTCGATTACGACACTTGATAGTCCGAATACTGCAAGTTCTATTACTTATCAGGTTGAGGTTGTTTTAGGTGGTGGCGGAACTTCCGCCTGGGTAAATCGCGGTGGTAACGATAACGACAACTCGCAAAGAGGTCGTGGCGCTAGTTCTATTACTTTGATTGAGGTGGCTGGCTAATGGATTACGCACAGATTCTCACCCGCAAATACCCGGGCCAGGAATGGACCCTGGATGGTGACGACTACTCCGGGCTCACCTGGTTGTCGGACACGCCCAAGCCCCGCAAGAGCACGCTGGAGAACCTGTGGCCCGAAGTGGAAGCAGAGATTGCTGCTGAGGCGCAAGCCAAGGTGGATGCTAAAGTTTCCGCGATCGCGAAACTCGAGGCGCTTGGTCTCACCCTTGATGAAGTCAAAGTTGCGTTTGGTTTGGTGGCTGAGTAATGTCGATGATCGATTTCCCCGACAGTCCTACGGATGGTCAAATTTTTGATTTGTGGAAGTGGGCGGCTGCCCGCAGTGTGTGGGACTGGAACGTAATTCCAACACCTTACGAAGTGGAATATGTTGTAATTGCCGGTGGCGGTGGAGGTGGAGGTTCGCAAGGAGGTGAAGACGCTGCCAGTACTGCCGGAGGCGGTGGGGGTGCTGGTGGATATCGCTCTAGCATTTCTGGTGAATCGTCAGGCGGTGGGGCGTCTGCTGAGAGTACTTTATCGCTTTCCCAAGGAACCCATACGGTTATAGTTGGCGCTGGGGGTGCTGGTGGCTCTACGGGCACACAGGGGTCTAATAGCGTACTCTCTACGGTTACCTCTGTTGGCGGTGGATATGGTGGCTATCAGCGTGCTACTGGTAGTACTGGTGGCTCTGGTGGTGGTAATAATGGTGCTGGTACTATCGCTCAGGGTTACGCTGCTGGTGGTGGTAATACTTCTTATGCCGGTGGTGGAGGTGGTGCCGGAGAGGCCGGAGATACCGACAGTGCTGGATACGGTGGCGACGGTGTAACCTCGTCTATTACTGGTTCGGCGGTAACTCGCGCCGGTGGTGGCGGCGGCGGGCGCATTGACTCGGTAGGTACTCAGGCTTTGGGTGGTGACGGTGGTGGTGGTACTGGTTCGGCTCGTGGTAATGCCGGTTCTGCTGGGGTTGCTAATACTGGCGGCGGCGGTGGTGGTGGCGGTGACGACTCGACCTATAAGTACGGTTGGACTGGCGGTTCTGGCGTTGTAATTTTGAAGCACCTCCCGGGAGCTATTGCATCTGTCGGTGCGGGTCTTACTTACAGCCAAGCAACTGTCGGTGATTACCAGATTACAACGTTCACTGCCGGTACTGACACAGTTACAATTGGAGCAGCCTGATGGCACCCCTCGATTTCCCCAATTCTCCCACCTCGGGGGAGGAGTACGATCGTTACAAGTGGAATGCTACTGATTCGGTGTGGGATTTGAACCTGCCTGAATACGTTGCAGTCGAAATGTTTAGCGCTGATTATCTTGTGGTTGCTGGTGGTGCAGCGGCGGGTTCTAACATATATCACTCCGGAGGCGGTGGTGCCGGTGGCATGTTGACCGGAACAAACAGCGCACTCCTCGCCGGTCTTGCTGGTATCGAATATACAATCACTGTTGGTGCTGGTGGCGCGAATACGACCTTTGATTATGCAAAAGGTGGAAATGGTGGGAATTCACAATTTTCAGCGGTGACATCAATCGGCGGTGGTGGTGGTGGTGTCTATACAGACTATGCCGGACTTAATGGTGGTTCCGGTGGTGGTGCTGCCGGTGTAATTGGTGCCAGTTATTCTGGTGGTTCCGGTACGCCCGGTCAGGGTAATGACGGTGGAGACACAAGTGGCAACAACGGTGCCGGTGGTGGTGGTGCCGGTGCGGTGGGAGGAAATGCTAACGGTAGCGTGCCCGGTAATGGTGGGGTTGGTCTTGCCAGCACAATCATATCGACCACACTTGCAACATCCGAATCTGTTGGCGAGGTTTCCGGTGGCAGCGTTTACTACGCCGGTGGTGGCGGTGGTTCCTCTTACGGCGGGGACCCATTGTCAACCGGTGGTCTCGGTGGTGGCGGTAACGGTTCGGATACCAATGGCGAAAATGGTACCGCAAACACTGGCGGTGGTGGCGGTGCTGGTGAGCGCCTCGGCACGGTAACCGGTCAAGGCGGTTCCGGTGTTGTTATACTCAAGTACCCAGACACTATTTCTATTACCGTTGGAACTGGTTTGACCTCATCCACCTCAACTTCAGGCGGGTATAGTACAACCATATTTACATCCGGTACCGATACAATTGAATTCTCAGTAGCATAAGGAGCAACAATGGCGCACTACGCATTTATTAACGACAACAACATTGTCACCCAGGTCATCGTCGGACGCGACGAGGATGAAGTCGTTGACGGCATTTCCGACTGGGAAGCTTACTACAGTGAGCGCATGGGGCAGCGCTGCTTGCGCACCTCATACAACACCGTTGGCAACCAGCACACCGAGGGTGGTACACCGTTCCGTGGGAACTACGCTGGCATCGGCTTTAGCTATGATGAAGAAAACGATGTGTTCATCCCAGCGAAACCTTTCCCTTCGTGGATTCTGACCGACTCTTACGTTTGGGAATCACCCGTTCCCTACCCAGATGACGACGGGCTTTACACCTGGAACGAGAACCAGCAAAACTGGGAAGCCGTAACGGTCGCGCCTGAATAATGGCTACCGATGACATTTATGTAAGGATTACCGGGTCCGGCACTTTCGCTGGGCACGAATCCAATGTCATCAACTACTCGTACACTGAAGGCTCGACTCCGCTCATCCCAGGTGACGAGTCTGGTGCCATTGGTGATGTAACCATTGAGGTTCTCAATGAGAACAACGCATCCATTTTGCTATACAAGGATGAGTTCCTTCTCAATGATGGTTTCCACGGTTCGGTTATTGGTGAGATCGAAAACGTTTCCGGCAGCAACGACATCATTAACATGGGTGGTCGTAGCAAGCTGGCTCTACTTAATGTTGACACGGTTATTCCGCCGCGCTCCGGCACGATCGGTAACATTATTGAGGCGATTGCAAACGATCTTGGTATCACCACGAACGTTGTTAAGGATGCTGGTCTAAGCACGGAAACAATTAATGTGCCAGGTTTTGAGGGGGACGCCTGGGTGTATGTGAAGCGTTTGTGCTCCGCCTACCAGGTTGAGGTCACGCTGATTCGTGACTATGTAATCATTCGCCCGACACGTCAGCGCACCATTGCCAGCACTAACTTGTTGGAAAAGAACTGGCAGTTGCAGGACATTCAGCTTGCACAACAGTTCGATGTGGCGTATTACAATTACCAACCGGAAACCGATTACCTTGTTTACCCGGAGGGTGGCTGGACACCTGACGTGCAGGTTTATCAGGTGGCCGCCGGTGAAACAACTGAGTTCGAACTGGACCTAAACTTCTACCTGACGAGCGTGCAACAACCTACCGTGCGTGATTCGGTATCGAAAACCTACGACTCCGCTTCGGCTTACTCTGTTTCGGGTAACGATAATCTGCCCATTTCGGCAGCGTTCTGGACGGACAACAAGGGGGCAATGTCGTTTAAGATTCTTGGTGATGGGAGCCGTTTGCGTGTCACCATCACGGGACCCCAGTATGAAGCGTTATCGCCGTACACGATTGGTGTGAGTGACGGTTCGACCAGTTATTCGACGCTGAGAATTGTCGGCACGGGTATGGACTTTGACCGCAAAGTTTACACCGCAAGCACCGGTTTGACCGCCACTGAGGCTCCGTTGTTGAATGGTGGGGAGATTGACAACCCAGCCATTGACACTTTGGCTGACGCCAAAGCTTACTCTTTGTTTGCGCGCCGCCTGTACTCTTTGCCCACTCAGACGTACGACACCAGCTCTGATGACTTTCCGCAAATCCAGGGCTCTATCCCCTCGATCTTTTACACCACCTTCGAGGAGTTCGATGAGCAGGTTGGACCGACTTACACGTTCACAGATTTCAATACACAGTACGCTGACTTAACTTTTGCGGAGCTGACTACCGAGTTCGGTAACGTAGCGCCGCAGGGCTTTGGTGAGGTCGCTGGTTCTCGGGTCACCTTGGACGATGCGGTGTATCGCGTGCGGGATACAACTATCACCCCGAATCAGGTGTCGTTCACCGCCGAGTATGACACCCTGTTTGATGATGTGAATAATGTTTTTGGTGACTATAGTTGGTATGAGCTGGAGTCAACATGGGCTACTTTAGGTTCTACTTGGGCTACTGTTATTGAGTCACCGTATTCTCAGTTGAGTTTCTCTGATTTCAATACCATTTTTACGGGTGCAACGTTTACTGATTATGCGTTGATTCCGTTACGACGAGAGGCGATCGCAGCGTGAGTATTCCAGACCCGTACCTTCCTCCGCCGTCTCAGCCGTGGGGTCGTTGGGTTACCAGTACCCTCCGTAACTATTTAGCGAAACGTGAAGACTTTAACATTGGAACGTATAACGCCATTAAGCAGTTGAACACGGCCACGTTCCAACCGATGCGTGCTGTGTTGTGGAGACAAACAACCGGTACGGTTTCCGTAACCGCAGCTGGAACTTATTATCCAATTAACTTGTCTGGAAGCATGGATACGGACGCCTCGTTCAATATGCAATCTGGTTTGGTAAATGCAACCGGTGTTGTCAACACCACCGACCAGGCCCGCACGGTTGTGTTCGTGGCAACTTATGACGGTAAGTGTGGAAACAATAATGCGATGGGGCTCAAGCTGGCACTCAATGGCACGCCGATTGATGCTACCGAGTGTCGTTCTTTTGCGGGCAGCGCGGGGCAGGTGGGCAAGACGATGACCCAGTGGATCGAGCGCATGGAGCCCGGTGATGAGGTTTCGATGTGGGCGGCGAACATTGACACCACTGACGACCTGGAAATTGAGCGTTTCAAGCTTCTTGCGCACGCTGTTTCATAACGATTTGATATACTGTAGAAAGACTATATAAGGAGTTTTGCATGGCATCAGCAACTACACCCGATGGGATCGTCTACCCGGACGCTTCCGACCCGGTTGCTCCGCTCAACACTGTCTTCAAAGACTTAGCGGATTCCGTGCAGGCAGCGTTTGACAACCAACCAGCCGCGTCTGGTACCGGATCATTCGCCACGAATTTCATGCTGATGGGAGCATAGAGAATGGCACAGGCATATAAGACACTGGGACAGGTTGATTTGACCACGACCAGTTTGACGGACATTTACACGGTTCCGGCTGCAACCGAGTCGATTATCTCGACAGTTGTTATTGCAAACCGTAGCGCCACCGCAACAACGTACTCTATTGCCGTGCGCACAGAGGGCGACGCTATTTCCAACAAGCACTACATTGCCTCTGGTGTTGCACTTCCGGCCAACAACAGCACAACTCTGACTATCGGTATCACCATGGTAGCAACCGATGTTCTTTCAGTTTCGGCTGGCGACGCGAACGCGGTTAGTGTTAATGTTTTTGGGGCCGAGATTACGGCGGACTAACACGCCATGTCGATTAGAAGGCTTGACGAATCGACGCTGACCACTACGGGTCGTTACACCGAAATGTCGGTGGGCGATGTGGCATGGGGTGCCGGTTCCGGTGGCACGGAGGTAACCTCCGGCGGTTATAAGTATCACGTTTACACCGCTATCGGCAATAGCACCTTCACGGTCACCACCCCCGGCAAGTTCGAGGTTTTGTGTATCGCCGGTGGTGGCGGTGGGGGAAGCTCAACTGACTGTGGCGGCGGAGCTGGTGGTGTTGTCCACGATTTTGCCACAATATCTGGCACCACCAGCGGCACGGTAACCGTCGGCGGCGGTGGCGCGGGTGGTTTCAATAGTAACGGCGCTGGTAACGATCAGGGTCACGCGGGTTTCTATTCCCGATTCCGTTTCAATATCTACGCAATTGGCGGGGGCGGGGGCGGCGGCAATGGTGACAGCGGTCGCGGAACAAACAATGGTGGTTCCGGTGGGGGAGCTAACGGTAAGGCCATCCCGAATCAAGGCAACCCTGGTGGAACCACCGCTGGTGGCGGTGCTGGTGCCGCGGGTTCTGGCAACACGGGCGGTGACGGCACTGCTGATTTTTCCGCTTGGGCCATTGCAACTAGCACGGGTGTGAATGACGGAACTGGTACCTATTATTACGCTGGGGGTGGAGCTGGCACTGGCGGCACCGGGGGTAAGGGCGGTGGCGGAAACAGCAATACCGCCGGAACGGCTAACACCGGTGGTGGCGGTGGGGGAGATAACTCGGCTGGTGGCTCCGGTATTGTGATTGTGAGGTATCCAGCATGAGTATAAAGAAGCTTAGCGAGACGACACTAACGAGCAGTGGAAGCTATTCCACCATGGGTGTTGGGGCTGTTAGTTGGGGTGCCGCTACCGGTGGCACCGAGGTTACCAATGGTGGGTACAAGTACCACACTTTTACTTCAGATGGAACACTCACTGTAACTCAGGGCGGAAAGTTTGATTGCCTCCTTATTGCTGGTGGTGGCGGCGGTGGCTCTAGCTCCGCTGACGGCGGCGGCGCTGGTGGTGTGGTTGCAACTTGCGCAGTTTTCGAGCCGGGCGCTGTCAGTGTCGATGTTGGTTCGGGTGGAGTTGGTGGTTTCGGTAGGAATGTTTTCACAAGCCATTCCGTATCCCAGGGAAACATGGGTTATCCAACAATTGTTGGTGAGCTTTACGCTGTGGGTGGTGGCGGAGGTGGCCGCACAAAATCTGGTGGTTCCGGTGGCGCAAATGGCGGGGAGAGCATCAACTACACCACTGGGGGTGGTTTTGTCAGCGGTCAGGTTGGCACGGCAACACATCTCGGTTTTGATGGTGGAACAACCGCTGGTGGTGGCGCTGGTGAGGCCGGTGAAACCGATGGCTCGCGTCACGGTGGGGATGGCACCGCTGCCTTTTCTTCCGACTGGGCCGTATCCACATCCACCGGAGAGAACGATGGTACTGGAACGTATTACTACGCCGGTGGCGGTGGTGGTAGCACTGTGACCGCAAACGGACCGGGTGGAGATGGTGGCGGTGGTAACGGTGGCTACACGGTAGGTGAAAACGACAACATTTCCCCAACTGCCGGACTCGCCAATACTGGTGGCGGTGGTGGCGCTGGTTTCAGTGGTTATGAGAATCGTATTATTGGTGGAGCAAGCGGTGGCTCCGGACTCGTTATAGTAAGGTATGAAGTATGATTAATGTTCTTGCCCAAGCGCACGTTAACAATTTGACGTGGACTTTTACAGATGACATGACTGGTGAGCACACCCTATCGGAGTTGGTGTGGATGGGTCTTGGTGAGATTTCTGTCAACGTCGGCTTTGTCGGTGATGAGTCTCCCGTTGAGTTCGATGAGATGTCGTGTGCCTTGGTTATCACTGAGGATGGCGTTGAGGTTGACAACTTCTCTTACCCGAACGTTCCTATCGAGCGTACCGATCAGGCTTACTGCTTTAGCCGGGTTGTTCGTGCGAATGCTGGCACCGAGCTGGTGATTACCGTTTCGGTTACGAATGCTGGCGAGACATGGTCGGACAGTTTGACCCTAGTTATTGATCCTGAACCTATTATTGAGGAGCCCGCATAATGGCAACCATTTGGCCCGTCCCCGGCGGTGGTAGTGGTGGTGCAAGTCCAGCTATTTTTTCTTATGGAGTTGTCGCCGGTGGTGGTGGTTTTTCTGGCGGAAACAGGGCTGCTGGGTCTGGCGCTGGGGGTTTTAGATCATCGTACCCTGGGCTGAATTCCGGTGGCGGTTATCCTCAGCCAGAAAATACTCTGGCCCTCGACGCCGGTTCTTATACCGTGACCGTGGGTGCTGGCGGTGGGTCCGGCGCTAATGGTGGTAATAGTGTTTTTGCTTCAATAATTTCACTTGGCGGTGGCGCTCAGATTGCAAGTGGAAATGGGCGAGTTGGCGGTTCGGGTTCCGGCGGAAGTGATGTAGAAAGAGTTGGTGCTTCTGGAACGCCGGGTCAGGGATACGCTGGATATAGAGCATTTGTAAGCGTGCACGGTGACTGGTATGGCGGCGGCGGCGGCGGTGCCGGTGGGAACGCTAGTACCTCTACTGGCGGTGCTGGAATTACCACCAGCCTGATTAGTGGAGTTTCGGTTGAATACGCAAGGGGCGGTAATTACAACGGTGGAACTGGTGGACCGGCTAACACTGGCGGTGCTCGCAGTTCTGGAATAGTTTCCTTGCTCGTGGAGACCGGGCGGGTAACCAGCATTGGCCCCGGTTTGACATACACATCCACCGTTATCGATGGTGATACTCGTTATGTTTTCACTGCCGGAACAGACACTATAACAGTAGGGTAGAATAGATATATGGCTACTTATCACGAACTTGTAACGCTGTCTAACAGCACCGCAACTGAGCTTACGCCTGGGGCGCGTCACTCCGGTCTTGACCTGACCGTGCAGAACGTGGACGACACCGCCATTATTTATATTGGCGGAGAGGGTGTCACCACCTCAAGCTACGGCTTCAAGCTCACTCCTGGTGCCGGTTTCTCCATTGAACTCAACCCCAACGATCGCCTTTATGCAATCTCCGACACTAACGAGTCCGAAGCGGCTCTACTGAGAGCGCTGCTCGAGGACATCTAATGGCTAGCTTTTCCGGTGGAGTTGTATCATCCGGTGGTGGTGGCGGGGGATCGCTTTCTCCTGTTGCAACAACGGTTGGAGACAACACGATTCTCGTGATGGCCAAAGATTCTGCATACATAGGAGAGACCGCGCCGTCCAGCCCAGCTGAGGGAGACTTGTGGTTTGACTCGTCTGACGCGACTCTTTACATTTATTACGGAACAGCTTGGGTTGGTGTTAACTAATGGCGGCATTATCATTTCCGGGATCGCCCTCCGATGGGGATATTTTTGATACCTTTATTTACAACGCAACCAAGGGTGTTTGGCGACGCAATGAGTGGGCTGCGGTTTCTGGTGGAGTTGAAACCAGCTATACGCTTGCGGACGGCACCGACTGGGTGGCTCACACTTTCACCTCGAGTGGCACTCTCACTGTAACCAAGGCTGGTTTGTTGGATGTTTTGGTTGTCGCCAATGGTGGTGGTGCCCAGGAACGCTATGGTCGTTGGGGTCTCGGTGGTGGTGGTGCTGTAAGATTTGGAATCAAACAGTTAACGGAAACTGGTGACTATACGGTTGCGGTTGGGTCGCCTAGTTCTATAATTGCTCCTAGCTCTGTGCCCCTTTATATTTCAGGCCCCGGCGAGGCTGGCAAATCGTACGAGGGTGCACTTAACGCCAGCAAGCATGCCCCCGGTGGTGGCGGTGGGCCTGGTGGAATTTCTGAAAACTCTGGAGTTCGATACGGTGGCGGTCAGGGTGGCACTTACTGGGGGCCCGCCTCCGCCAACCACGACGGTATTGTTTTGGACTATACTGGAACTAATCACGAGTATGGTCAGGGCGGTGACAACACTTCTGGCGGTGGATACGGTCAGGGAACGGGTCAAGATTATGCTGCCGGTGCTGGTGCAATTGTGATTGCGAGGTATAGAGTATGAAGCTTTGGGCCCAACTAGACCCCAACAACATTGTGACAAGAGTCGCACAATATGATGGCGATACTAGCGATTGGCTAGTTAACAATCTTGGGGGAGCTTGGCTAGAAAGTCCCGAGTCTAATGGGCCTGCAGTGCCAGAATTGGGTAAAAAGTGGCACTCCGAGTTCTCCGTGTTCCTTTGGGAAAAACCATTTGATTCTTGGGTATATAACGTCGAGGCTAAAGATTGGCGCGCCCCAGTGGAATATCCAAACGACGGCGAGGATTACAGATGGGACGAGGCTTCTTTATTGTGGGTGGCTAATGGGTCCTAAGAAGCGCAAGCCAAAATACTAAGCTCGTCCTGCTAAAATAGACTAATGAAGCTTCAGAACCCTTGGCCCGAGGGCTACTCGATTAATAAGAACAGCCCTTTTGGCTGGCGGCGTCATCCCATTTCCGGTAAAAGGAAATTTCATAACGGAGTGGACGTTGGCGGAACTTTCCCGGTGACCGCTGCTGCTGACGGTGTTGTCAGCAAGATCGGCTGGTCACCCACGGGCGGGGGGCACACTGTACTCATCGATCACGGTGACATTGTTACGGTTTATTACCACGGTGCACACAAGACTGCGCTCCGCAAGGGACAACGTGTGCACGCAGGTG
>Ga0181563_10004915_pt1 | contig 12359 bp, 9 predicted proteins | sample 011ome_25_FD_133759 | JGI IMG/M metagenome (GOLD analysis project Ga0181563, IMG submission 133759) | Coastal salt marsh microbial communities from the Groves Creek Marsh, Skidaway Island, Georgia - 011512CT metaG (megahit assembly) | ecosystem: Environmental > Aquatic > Marine > Intertidal zone... | reverse complement strand
GACAACATCAAGCAAGTCCAATGCGCGTCTTTCTTGGTTGCCCGCCCGCCGACTGGCGCCGCGTGCGCCGTTGACGCCCGCCAAGTTTAAATTTCCTCTCGAGGAAATTTTACTTGTCGGTGCCCGCGCCCTTCGGGGCATCGCGCAGCCGCAGCAAGCAACTCTTGAACAAAATTCATTTCATTTGAAAATTCTTTGTCAATAAAAGAGTCTAATATACTTACAAATCCTACACTTTTTACAAAACCATGCGCCGCTCCTTTCTTTTAGCGAAGCTCGCCAACGTGACACGCCTCGACGAGGGCGCAATCGTCGCCACTTTCGGCACACCAAACACCGTCTCGGAAGGTTGAAGGTAATGTCAGCGCCAAGGTACGCTTACATTTGGCGTACTGAAACGTAAATTCAAACTGTTCTGATGTCTTGGGCGATGCTTCAACGTGTACAAAGTCTTCTGGGTTGTCAGTCGTCCACGACGTGGCCTCGTCGACGTCGCGCATCTTCATCCCACAAAGCTCGTCGTCGGTCAATGGTGCGGCGGTGATGGGCTTGTAATTGAGCCAAATATTCACCAAAAATGTCACGCGTTTACCGTTCGAACTCACGCCTGGCGTTAAGCGCGTGGCGAGTTCCATCGGCGCCCCGTGCAAGAGCTTTCCGTCAAAAGTAATTTGCTTGCCGAATTTCGGCCACGACACGGCGCACGTCGACACGGCGCCGCGTACCGCCAAATCACCCCCTTCACCCTCATAATGTACCTCTGTGGCGCGATCAACGATGACCGTAGGTGCACCGTAATCGCATAAATACGTCACCGTTCCCAGGTGAGGATGTAAATTCACCTCGGACCCTTCCAAGGCGTAGTCTTTATCCCAGTGCCAACCGATTTCGTCGCCATCGCTGATGACTTGCGTCCACCACTCCGCGCCCGATCTCGATGCGTCGTACGCCGCCGCCGCCGCTGCCGCCGACACTGACGATGTACCCTCCTCATCCTCCCCGTCGCTCGACGTCATCGCCCGCCGCGTCGCCGCGCGAAACGTCGCCAAGGCTAACGCCTCGAGCGCGCACCGTGGCGTGGCGTCCGCGCCCACCCAAAACGTGCGCCCCGAAGAATACTCCCCAGCCTTCTTCGCATTCTTCGCCGTATGTGCCGTTGCGCACTCCTCAATCAACCGTTCTCGCGCGCCGAGCGTCGTCGCCCGAGCGCCGAGCGTTAAAAACATCCTCCGCGCGCGCGCGTCGTACGCCAGTCGAGGATTCAACGCGCACGCCGCGCGTCCGCGTTCATCCAGCGTCAACTCCAGCGCCCCATCGTCGTCATCCGACGCTTCGTCGGAATCATCACTCTCGGCATCATCCTCGTCATCATCCGAGTCATCGTCATCGTCGTCGTCGTCGTCGTCATCATCGCTCTCGTCATCATCCTCGTCCGCGCGTGATCCTCGTCGATGTCGTTTACGCCCAAGACTCTCGCCGATATCGTCGTCGTCGTCGTCGTCGTCGTTTGCGCCCATCGTCGTCGTCGTCGTCGTCGGTCGTCGTCGTCGTCGTCGTCGTCGTCGTCGTCCAGTGCCGCCGCCGGGCGCGGCCGAACGGTGGGTGGGTGTAGAGTGCCACGTGGCACGTTCTTTGTAGTCGTCGGATGTTCGGACATTCGGCGTCTGTCGCGCGACGCCGACGCCGACGACGCTTTTGAATCGCAACGACCGACGACGACGACGACGACAGACGACAGACGACGGGCGACGGGCGACGGGCGACAGACGACAGACGACAGACGACGGCGTGCGACGCGCGAAAAGGGTGTAGCATCGAGGCCTGTGCGCGCGACGATGATGACGACGATGACGACGGCGCTGGTGACCAAGGCGACGACGATGGCGATGCGACGGGACCGGGCGCCGCGCGCGGTGGAGCGACGCCGCGCGGCGTCGTTCGCGCGCGGAGGCACGATGGCGAGCGCGAGTTCGCATGGTGATGGTCACGGCGATGGCCCGTCGCCGTCGTCGCGGGAGACGGCGGCGGAGGCGCGAGACGCGCGCGAGGCGCAGAGCTCTGGGGTGAAACCTACGACGACGACGACGACGACGACGGGCGACGGGAAAGGGGCGAAGAATGGGGAATTAAACATACCGATGGAGAGTGCGAGTGCGAGGAAACGTGTTGGGCGCACGCGGTTGTTGCGCACGCCCATGGCGGGAGGGGTGGTGAGTCGAGACACGAAGGATAGAAATTTGCCCTCGATGGCGACGGCGGCGAGAAACTTGATGGAGTTGGCGGATTACGGTGATTTGTCGACGACGATGAGTGATATGCACCACAGACGCGCGGGGTATCCTTTTGGGTCGACGGTGGATTTTGCCACCGACGCCACGGGGCATCCGATCTTTTGCTTGGCGCCGCTTGCGATTCACACGCGAAACATCGCAGCGGATTCGCGGTGCTCGCTCACGGTGAAGATGAGCGGTTGGGGCGGTTTAGCCAACGCTCGGGTGACGATTTTCGGTGATGTACAAAAGCTACCGTCGGCAGAATATCAAACTGCGGCGAATGAAATCTTCAAAGCCAAGTACCACGCGAGAAAGGAAGCGATTGACATGGAGGACCGATGGGGAGACTATACGTTTTACCGCATGAATCGCATCGTCGACGTGTACTTTGTCGGCGGTTTCGGGACGTTGAACTGGATCAAACTCGATGAATACATGAATACGTCTCCAGACACTATCGTGACTTCTCAAAATGGTCGAAGCGTGACGGAAACATTGAGCGAACTCAACACGCGTTTCGCCCAACGCTTAGCAAAGCACATGTCCGACGCGTTGGATTTATTAGTGGACGATTTGTGGATCATCTCCATCGATCGCCGGGGTATGGATGTGCGCGTGCGCACGGATGGCTCGTCACTTATTCGACGCATCACGTTCGAAGTTGACGTAGAGAATTTCGACGACGCGGCGAAAGCCATCGATTGCGCGCTGGCGAGCGACAACATTTGCAGCACTGAGTTTTGAACATTGCACGGCAAAATAAACAAAATTTCAATTACAACGATTTCATTCGTATGCAACACATTACAAAACAAAAAACAAAAAACACGAAATAATCCATACATATGAAAAGTGCAACGCGTGACAACATTGATCCGCTCTGCGTCACGCGCAGAGCGCCGCCGCGACGAAAGTGGAGAGCGCTCCGAGCGCGAGCGAAGCGACGCCAGATGTCGACGTAGCGGTGGTATCTGAAGATGACTCGACCACGCAGCTCGTCGACGGAAACGAATATCCATCCTTGAGATAATATTCCGTAGTACCAGAGCAAATTGCCATGAGGTCTTTATCGTCCTTTTTCGTCCAGAACACGCTATCGGTGGAGATATCGCCTCGCCAACAATCAGATGGACCGGGCGTGAATGCCGGGTAAGTGACGTATGGCGAAGTTTTTCCTGCTGCGGTTCCCTTGTGCATCGACGTCGTCGTCGCTTGGAAGATTTGCGGGTGATAGTGATAATCGTAGTCATCGTGCTCGTGACCGCCGCAAGTGTCGAGACCGGTACTGAAACCCGGCGCGTTGGTGTCCAAGTATCGACCGTAAATCATAGGTCCGTCGTAGCTGAAACCGATGAGCGGCGGGTGCACGGTGTTGTCTTGATTACCAGCCGAGTCGGTGTAATTTTGCGGTGAATACAAGCACTTGCCATCTGTTGCGCTGAAAGGATCACCGTGAAGATGCGGTTGTCCGCCGCCTTGACCGACGTGCTCGTTGCACGAGTCCACTTCGCACGAGTCGAGCGTCACTTGGCCGGTGTTTGAATACGTCGGATAGATGGACTGCCCGAACACGGTGATGCCAATCCCGGAATCCGCAGGCAGACCAAAGGCACCGAAACCTGTGTTGCTGAAATATCTGCCGACATCCGATGAGCCCGCTGCTTGTGCGCCGTTTGGAAACGACGCCATGTTGTTTGTCACCGCCGCGGTGGAAAGCAAACTGTACGTGCCGATGAGCGGAAACGCGTTAACCTCCAACTTCAACGACGACACCGTAACATCGCCAGTCACGCACGCCGCCCCAGTGGCACTGTTCGTCCCACCAGGTGGTTGAGGAATATCATCCATGTTCATTTCGTACCCAGGCGCCATGGAACCGACGACGACGAAATATTTATCCGTGCACCACGCCGCGACGACGCCGTCGCCGCCGTCGCGCGAACCGCCCAGATTCGCCGCCATCCACTCCGAAGAACATCGAAAGTCCGTCGTCGACGTCGCAGCCGTACACGAAGCGCCACACTTCACATTCTCCGGGCTCACAGCGGATAGCGCGTCTGCGATATCAATCCCCGTCTGCGCCGGGCACTTGCCCGTCGCGGTGACAATCGAGCACGTCGACGGCCCGCACGTCACGGCCGAACTCTTCGTCCCCGCTGCTAACGAGTCCCCGGCGGTGCAATCCGCGGTCAAGCTATACGTCGTACTTATCGCGTTCGCCCGCACCCCGATCGACGACGACGCCACCACCACGACGACCACGACGAACGCCAACGCCGCCATCATCGGTCCCCCGGAGACCACCCCCGCGGCGCGCGCCCGAACGACGCCCGATGATCGACGCCCCATCGCGACGACGACGACGACGGTCGTCGACGGTTCGACGGTTCCCTCGTTCGCGGATGCACGACCAACGAATCGACCAACGGATCGATCAACGGATCGATCAACGGATCGACGACGACGACGACGACGACGTGTGCCGCACGACGACATCAACGCCATCATCGTCGTCGTCGTCGACGACGATGACGATCGACTGACGTGGCACGCGGGGGGTGGCGCGGTCCCCTGGCCCAAAAAATCAGCCATTCACGACGCCAGGAAATGCCACCGCTTGGCACACTTTGATGGTTCATGCCATGCTATATATATATACCATAGAGAGAGAGCGAGAAAGAGAGAGAGTGAGGAGGTGATGCACTAGGGGTGATGACGTCATCACCCCGCCCCAGGGCGTCGAGGTCGTTATGATGACTGACACGTCGCGGGCCGTGGTGGTGGTGGTGGTCACGACGTGCGGCATTGCGCGACGACGACGGACGACGGACGACGACCTCGAACGACACAAAACACGTATACGATATATACGTATACTAGTACATACATATACATTCATTCACGATGATGACCACGATGACGACGCACGACACCGCGAGCGGCGCGGAGACGACGACGATGACGATGGGGACGATGACGTCATCGACGACGATGACGATGCCGACGACGACGACGACGACGACGACGACGACGACGCCCGCGTTCGATAGCGCGGTGGTGTACGCACCGGCGAAGACGACGACGAGTGGGTGCGATGCGAAGGACGATGATGGGACGACGGTGATGATGGTGCGCGCGATGAAGGGGGCGCGCGCGGCGATGGCGACGCGAGGCGGCGGGAGCGCGGCGCGCGGGTGGGCGCGCGGGGGCGCGTTGGTCGCGGGCGACGCGAAGACGACGACAAACGAGACAAAGGATGAAGAGTGCGAGGCAAAGGTGAGAGTATTTGCACGTGGGGATTGGGTGATTGCGTCGCACGGTGCGGCACCGGAGGCGATGGTGTGCGCGCTCGAGGAGGCGTGCGCGCGCGCGGAGGGCGCCGCGCGACGCGTGGACGCGACGAAGAAGGCGCTGAACGCCATCCTGGCTGCCAACGCGCATGGTAAAGGATTTGCCGCCATTGCGTTCGATGGTCTGTCACAGCGTGGATTTGCCGTGCGCCACAAGACGGCGCCGCGCGTGACGTACGGGCACGACGCCGACGGCGCGTTGGTGCTCGTCATGGGCGAGGCGTGCGCGGGCGACGTCGAGGGTGGCGCCGAACGCGCGGATTTGCGCTCTGGACGATTCATTTTCGGACACGGCTACGTGAAACCTATGGAATTTGAAGATTTCTGGGCCACCGCGCGCTCGACGCGCGGAGCGTCGCCGGCGAAGACGGCGTACGGCGTCGCCGAGTCGTCGCCTCGCGCGCGCGTCGCCGCCAAGTCTTACGCGGCGACATCAACGACGACGACGAGCTCTCCGCTCAAGCCGTCGTCGCCGAACGCGTATGTACCACCTGCCGTGCGCGCGCGTCGTGCGGCGGAAGAAGCTGCCGAACGCGAGGCTGCCGACGCCGCCGAACGCGTCGCGCGCAGAAACAGCGAAGCGCTCGACGCGGCGCTCGCGCAGACGTTGCACGAAAACCAACGCATGGCGAGCGCGTTGGGTGGCGCTCTCGCGAGTGCTCTCATGAAGGTGGCTTCTCGCGCGAGCTTTGCGTCTGAAAACGCCGAAGTTTCTCGCTTCCACGCCGCGCGAGCCCGGGCGCCGATTGCCGTGGCCAACGTGCAAAGCGCGTCGAGCTTTTATTCACCCGCCGCCGCGCCCGCCGCGCCGAGCGTTGCCGCGGAGCTCGTGCGTCAATCGTTCGAAGCTTCTTGCGCTCGATTGTCCATGGACAGCCGACGCGGATCGATTGAAAGCTCTCGCATGAGCTTGAGCCGCGCGGCGTGCTAATACAATCGCCGCCCCAGCTCGCAAACGCGCGCTCTGTTTGTACACTAGGAAAACGACGTCACGCACGTCACGCTGTAACACAACCGCAATGCACAACAAGTAAAACGCATGCCTTGATTCTATCGCTCACATCTATATTACTAGTGCTACTGATGCGACGCCGCGCTCGGCGTCTTCTATTGTCCTAAATGTACGTGCACTTTCGCGTCGCTCATCAAGCGAAACGTGGTGTACGCGCGTAACTGGGCGAGAAAATCGTCGCTCGCGTGCGTTTCCGGCACGGGAATTTTCTCGCGGTCTGCTGCGGCGACTTCGCCAATGTAAAACTCTTTAAGATACAAGAACGATTCTCTGCTCGAGTGATACATCTCAAAGTGTCGACTGGCGTCGATATTGAGGCTTTGATTCGGAATGATGACGTCCCCGCCGGGGTGCTCGCCCAACCAACGTTTGACGTCAAGCACCATACCATCAATGCAAAGCCACACGCCTCCAGCGGCGTTGTGTGCTACTATTTCGTCCCACGCGTACTCGCGCAGTCTGGATGCGTACGCGCCGAGACGATGGGCGCACCAGTCGCCGAGTGTTCGACATCCCAAAGTCTCCGCCGCCGCCGAGAGCGTTTCAGTGATGCGAATGTCGTACATCGGCGGCGGTTTCGCCAGTTCTGCAGCCTCTAGGAAGATGAGCACGCGATCGAAGACGTCGGTATCGACATCGATATCGATTTCGACGCGGCTCTCGCCAATTTCACCGGCGCGTCGAACAGCACCCGTGAGTGCGATGCATTGGCGCAACAACGCCCTGTGCACTGGAAACATTTCACCGTCGCGCGTCGTCACGTGTATAATCTCTCGCTCAGCGAGACGAATACTTCGTTCGTGGCCTTTGTTGTTATCAATCGCGAGCTTGGCGTCGTCGAGCGCGCGCACGTACATCGCCGTCTCCGCTCGAACGCGTCCGCGAAAACAATGATACCCAATCGTCGTCGACGCGTCGAGCGCGTTTAAAGAATTCGTCTCAGCCACGCGAACTTTGTACGCGGCACCATCGATGTCAAGCATGAACACTTCTCCCGCGGTGAGCACGCGGTCAAATCCGCCAAACGCCGCGCGCGCGGCTCTCCTCGCCAATTCGCCATCCACGCGACCGCACGCGCCATCCACGCGACCGAGCTCAAACGTGCAATCCACTAAACCTAAACACTCGCCATCGACGACTTCAAACTCCAGCGCGCGCTCGACGCAGGCTCTTAAATTATATCGCTGCGCCGCCGTGAGCGCCGCGCATCCAACCGGCACGTCGTCATCCGCAACGAATCGTACGCACGCGCCGCCGTCGCCGCCGCCGCGCCTAGCAAACGGCTGCGACGCCCGCACCTTCCCGAGCGCGTCCAACGTGCGCGAATGCACGCGCACGCACTCGCTCGCGCTCGCGTCCTCCTCTGCGTGTGCTCGAGCGAGCACGCGAAGTCGACAGTACCTCGCCCCGGACGACGCCGTGCTCGCGCCGTGCTCGGGGTCAAACTCCACGGCCACGGTGCGACTGACGTACGGCGCGTCGACCTCGACGGCGGCTGCCGCCGTGGCCCCGCTCAGCGAGTTCGGGCCTCGAGGAAGCTTAAAGTTGACCATGCGGCGAGGCGCGCTCTGACGCTGATTGTACTAAATGACTAATGACGACGACTACGACTGCGACTATGGCTACGGCTACGAACGTACGCGGTGCTATGTATCGGTCGCCATTAACGCGCGTGGCAAGCCCACGAGTCGCGCGGCTGACGCGCTCAACACCTCGCGCCACGCCTCGTCGACGCTCGCCTTGGCTCTCGCCGCCTTCAACGCGCGTTTAGACATCACCGCCCCGGTCGCGCGCGATCGCCGCGCGTGACGATGATAGCCATCGAGATACCCCACCGCCGCGCGCGCGTGACGCGCCTCGGGCGACTGTTCGTCGGCGTGCGCGGCGCGGAAAAAGTGCGTCGCCACGACGCACGACGCCGCGAAGGCTTCCACGCCGCGACCGGCGCCGGTGACGGCGGCGTCGTGCGACGTCGACGCCAGGTCGTCTCGCGCGATCGCGCACACGCGGTCGAGAAGCACGCCTCGCGCGCGCAGCGATATCGCCAATCGCGGCGGCGGCGACGCCGGCGGCGGCGGCGCGGCGTCAGTGTCGTCAACGACCTCGGCGGTCGACCGCATCGTCGTTCGCGGCGGATTGTTCACGATGGCGCGCAACAGCGCGCGATAACTCGATCGCGCGAGCGCGGCGGTGGTGACCGCGGTGGTCATGCGTCGCGCGGTCGGCGGTCGGCGGTCAGCGGTCAGCGGTCGGCGACGACGGCGCCAGCGCGCGGGAATGGCGACGACGACGGTGTCACTGGTGACAGTGACACATCACATCGCGACGCGTGCATGCCACGAGCGTTCACGCGCGTGCATAGGAGTGCGTTATCGCGCGAGGTGTTGCATCGAGTGCTCGGGACGCACGCGTGTGGGCGATCGACGACTGTGGCTTTGGCTTCGACGGCGGCGACGGGAAGGAGAGCGACGACATCATCAGCCATCATGGGATCGAACGACCCATCGACGACGTATGAAGACGTGGATGTCGATGCGTTGACGTCCACGGCGTCGTGTGAGGGTGCGTGTTCGCGGACCACACCGCGGTTGACCAAGGAATCGATTGAACGTGCGATGGCGCGACGACCGTTGTGGACGCTCGTCGACGACGGCGCGGCGATGCGAAGAGCGTTTACGAGTAAAAGTTGGGCGACGGCTATGGAGTTTTTAAACAACGTGAGCGAAGTCGCCGAACGCGAAGGACATCATCCGGATATTGCGATTAAGAATTATCGCGATGTGGAGGTGGTGTTGAGCACGCACGCCATCGGTGGGTTGTCGAGGTTTGATTTCATCCTCGCCGCGAAGATTGACGACTGCGCCGTCGAGTATTCGCCCAAGTGGGCGCGGGAGCACGGGTTAGTGTGATGTATATGTGTTTGTATTAATGAATTTTCGTCTATGTGAAATGCACCATGCTTAAATGTGTTGAATGACGTACGAGCTCTTGAACGCCGAAGCCGCCGACCCTCGACGAATTTTGTGCACGGCGATGGAGCCGAGAACGACACCCGTGATGGCGATAATAAAGCTAAACGCCGCGAGTGCTTCAGCCGGGCGAACGGCTGCCTTGATGTTGCTATTCGACTGCAAGTCGTGCACGATGGCGACTAATTCAGCGTAGCTCGCGGGAGAGTACTCGACTTGCACTTCACAGTCGATGTGGCGCGCGTCGTGGTACGTGCCAAAGTCAAACTTGGACGAGTCCGTCATGCCGAGAGATTCCTTGACGTACTGAATAGCCGTACAGTAGTTGGCATAATCCCAAGAACCGCGCGTGGGCACAGAGCGCACGTCAAACAAGGTGTTGAAGAACTTGTAATGATCCGGGAAACCATTCGTGTCGCCCTTCGCCTTGATGTCTCCAGCGATGACGCGGTACAACGCTTGGCCTTCCGCCTGGTCATCAGAGTACGCTGAGGCAGTGCCCGCCGCGATCGCCTTGTCAATTTTGTACGCGTACTTGATGATGCTTTGGCCGTACACGATGCGCATTTGCTTCTCAATATCTTCGTAAATGTCGTGGAGCTTGTCGCAATCCTTTTGCTCTTGGCCGTCGCGCAAGTACTTGACAATCTTTTCATACGCCGACGCGACGGAGCCGCTCATGGTGCCGAATTCCGCGCCGCGCTTGTTCGCGCGCCCCAAAATGGAGTAATAGCCATCGCCAATAATGAGCGCGGCACCGATATCCCAAGCCAACTTGGTCGCGGCGCTTCGCGTGGACGACGAGGTCACGCAAATGCCATTCGTGTCGTCTTGCGCGCGGTTCAAGAAGTTCAAAGAGCCGTGGTACAGCGTAGCGTCCCACAAAGTCTTTTCAATCATCTCCTTGGCCGCATCGCGGTTTGCCGAAGTCGAGGCCGCAGCCACGGCTTCCGTGAGGTACGTGGTGATGGGCGACGATGACGCGGCTGCGGCGGCGGTGGACGTCGGATTGACCGAAGTCAATGGCGTACCCACTAAACGAGTCCATTCGTTGGAAATGATCGGGGAGGCTTCGGTCCATCGTTTGTAAGACTCGGTGTAATCATTCGTGATATCCGACCAGTCAGTGGTGAATGAGCTGATTTCGGCGTTGATGTGCGCGATGTTTTGGCTCATCGCCACGGCGTCGGCAAACGCGCCGGCAAACGTGCCGTCAAAGTCGCTTTCATCAGATGTACTCGAAGGGAAGTACGAACCAGTAATGGTGCGGAACTCCACGGACGACGGGTCGCACGTCACGCCCGCCGCGGTGGCTTCATAGTACGTTCCGAGTTGCGCATCAGTCAAGCCAAGGATGCGCTTCAAGTGCGAAATAGACGCGCAGTAGTGGCCATACGTGTACTTGTTGTGCGCCGTCGGAGCCGATCGCACGTCAAACAACGTGTTGAACATTGCCGTAGCCTTCTTCGAGGAATCAGTGTCTTTGCCGTGAATATCGCCAGCGATGACGCGGTACAATGCTTGGCCTTCCGCCTGGTCATCAGAGTACGCTGAGGCAGTGCCCGCCGCGATCGCCTTGTCGAGCTTGAACGCGTACTTGATGATGCTTTGCGAGTACACGATGCGCATTTGCTTCTCAATATCTTCGTAAATGACGTGGAGCTTGTCGCAATTCTTTTCTTCTTGACCGATGCGCAAGTACTTGACAATCTTTTCGTACGCCGACGCGACGGAGCCGCTCATGGTGCCGAATTCCGCGCCGCGCTTGTTCGCGCGCCCCAAAATGGATGAATAGCCATCGCCGATGATGAGCGCGGCACCGATATCCCAGTTAGCGATGGTTTTGTCAGTCTGCGTCGTCGTAGAATCAACGCAAATGCTGTTCGTGTCGTCTTGCGCCGTCCCGAGGTGCAAAAGCGCGCCTTGGTAAATCGTGGCGTCCCACAGCGTCTTTTCGAGCATCTCCTTGGCCGCATCGCGGTACGTTCCAGTCGTCGCCACCGCCACGGCCGCAGTGACGTAATCAGTAATCGGTGTCGCCGACGGAGCGGCGGCAGTAGTCGTCCCTGGGACCGCCGAGGTCAACGGTACCGCTTGCAAGCGCGTCCATTCGTTTGACGTCAAGCCGCCCGTCGCCGCGCTTTCAACCCAGTACTTGTAGTCTGCGTTATAGTCATTGGTAACATCAGTCCAATCCGACGTGAATACTTCAAGTTCGGCGGCAATGTGTGCGATGTTCTCGCTCAACGCTAACGCGTTCGTGAGTCGCACGTTTGCGGCTTCGCTACCACCAAACATGTTTGCGTTGTTCGTCAACGCGCTCAGGTCGCGCGTGACATAATCCCCAGCATCAGTCTCGAACGTCACCTTCGCCGCGTGCGCGACCCCACTCGTCGCCGCCAACGCACTCACCGCCCCCGCAACACACGCCAATCGCATCACGCGCGCACGCGGTCGTCTCGCGACGACATCACCGCGTCGTCCAGACATCTTTCGCGCGCGTGTCGGCGGGTCCGTGCGGTCGTCCGTCCTCGTGTGGTCGTGTGGTCGTGCGTCGCGTCCCGTCGCGTCGCGTCAGGTCAAGTCACGCGAATGCAAAGGTATGCGTTCGCACACCGTTCGCTCGTTCGTACGCTCGCACGGTCGTCGCGCGTCGTCGTGTGTCGACCGCGTCTCTCGTCTCGCGCCGAGGACGGAAAGACACGCGCCGGCACACGCCACGCGCCAATCCTGTCCGACCGACCTATCATGGGGT
>Ga0181563_10004896_pt1 | contig 12391 bp, 19 predicted proteins | sample 011ome_25_FD_133759 | JGI IMG/M metagenome (GOLD analysis project Ga0181563, IMG submission 133759) | Coastal salt marsh microbial communities from the Groves Creek Marsh, Skidaway Island, Georgia - 011512CT metaG (megahit assembly) | ecosystem: Environmental > Aquatic > Marine > Intertidal... | reverse complement strand
GTCATCACCATACTCTCTAGCCAGTACATCTGTATTTTTAGCGGTAATACCTAATAGATCGTCAATTACTGATATCGCACCTTTAGCTAATTTTGTACGAGAACCTTCATTAATTAAACCCATAACTTCTTGAATTCTCGATATTTCTTGTAATAATTTTTTATTATCCATTTTTCTTAATTTTTAACGCCTTTTCAATTGCGGTTAACGTCTCCCTTCCAACTATACCATCAACTTTATCTAGTCCAACTATATCATCTAAACCGTAACTATCAGGATATCTCTGAAATTCTTCTACAGCATCTTTAGTATCGTTACCGAAAAATCCATCGACCCCTTTATCACCAGTATCTATACCTAAATCGTTTAACATCTGTTGTATCTGTTTAACTGTATTCCCTTGGTCTCCATAATGTAAACTTTCTTTACCTGACCTTATACCGTCTAAAGTAACTTTCTTACCTGGAAGATTTGCCTGTCTTTCCTTAAATGCTCTATTTTTCGTTTCATCGTATTCTTGTGCACTTAGAATAGGTTCGTTTTTTGGTAGTATCGTATTATTATAATCTTTACTAATATCTTTATCTTCAAAATCAATACCGTTAATTAATTCATTGTATATTGAAGTTAACCATGTCATAACATCTCCTGAAAATTTTGTAACCAAGTCTGCTATTTGTTTGAATTCAGATTTTTGTCGGTCTTCATCGTCTCCCCATATTGATAAGTATATTTGGTCAAAAGTATAGTAAGTTCCTCCCAACATAATACCTGTTGAACCAATACTTTTAATAGTTTTACCTGTAAACTTAAGTGTGTTAACTATTAGTGATAATAGACCTTTTACTGTTTTTTCCGATGCTATTTTAAGTAGACCTTTTTTAATAGTATTTTCAGTTTCCGACTTTAGATATTTTTGAGTTGCCTTTTCTGTTAAATCCTCACCAGATTCTTTTAAGAATTTTATTTCTTCGTCAGTAAACTTAATAGATGTATTTCCGTTTTTGTATTTATTATATCTTTCTAATACTTCATTGGCACCTTCTCTACCGTATTTATCAATAAACCCTTTACTTCTTCTAAAATACTTACCTAATTTTGCTTCAGGCACAATAGTTAATGCTAGTGCCATCATTGCCGAGTGTGGGTCATCATCTATAAAGTAATAAACTGCCGAATCCGCAAGACCCGCACCAACACTAATACCTAAAAACACAGGTGCTAAAGGTCCTGTAAATGGTGCGATAAACATAGCACCTAACTCGATTGCCATAAGTACATTATGAGGGTCTTTGAAAAACTCAATTAAATCTTCAAAAGCTTCATTTTGTTTTTCCCATATTTGTTTCTTATAGTCACCATATTCAATACCTGCCATACGCATAGACACTTGGTCTACGTATATATCCGCACTTCCTTGTTCTTGAATGTTCTCACTCAAAGTCTTTGACCTATCATACGACATTAAAGCTGTAATAGCTTTTAATTCTTCCGTTATTAATTTATTGTGATTCACTATATAGTTTTCTTTATAAATATATCAAGTTAATGGATTTGCCTTTCCTCTACTAGCACCACTTTCCCAAGTACTTATTTGGTCAATTGGATTGGCTTTACCACGGGCAACATCTGACGACCATACGATAATGGTTATTTGGTTGGCAGGTCCACGAGTAACACCTGTTTCCCATGTGGATACATTTGCGTTTGTTGCAGATGAATCACCACCTCCATCACCACCAGTGTCTCCACCTTCTTCTTGTTCACCCATTTCAGTTTCAACACCTTCAGGGTAAATCTCAGGATGTTCTAAACCGTAGGCTTTAATCATCTCACCCGCAACTGCATTGGCCTCATCTTCAATAGGTCCACCTACGTTTGAGTGTTTACCTTTTAATTCACCCTCTTCATTTTGATGGTGGTGAACCATTTCATGGGCAATGGAACGAAGAACATCAACAAGAGCTCTTCCTAATGCGAATACTCTAATTTCAGATTGTTCAAAATCTTCATCACCTTCATCTTGGTATTTGTAAACAGCAGTTGTTTTGATTCCGTCTTTGTTATTTTGTAATTGGACATCAACTTCATTTTTAATACCCAATTCTTTTTTAACAAACTCAACAAAATCATCAATGGTCTTTTTCTCTGACGAATCAAATTGAACTCCTTTGGTTTCAACCTGTTCATTCAGACCCATTACTTGTCTAATTCTTGATATTTCTTCGTTTAACAAACCCATAATAGTATAAATATTAAGAAATTTCATTATCTACATTTTGCCGTTAAATAAAAAAGCTTATCTTTGTAATACAAAAATCAATAGAAATTATGAAAAAATTACTTTTTATATTAATGGTCGGTCTCACACTAATGGGTTGTGAGAAATATGAATTGGAAACTTTCCCTACATTGGATGGGACTTATCGTGTGTCCTCAGTAACTATGACAGTAATCGGAGGAGAGACCACACACTACATCAATTCAGGTGAAGAAGTATGGTTTGCAAGTGTTGATGGTCCGTTGGAGGAAATTATCATCGATGAGACTCGTTTTCATATTTCAGGTAAAACTTTCTACGCAGGTTACCGACAAGATGATTGGGGTAGTGATTGGATGTTTAATTACAATATAAAGTATCAAAGTGATTTTATCACTGGTTCGTGGAACCGTATCACACTAACCGACTACAGTTACCCTCGAACATTTAATATTATGGAAGACGGTTTGGAATACATCAAAATGAACCGACCCGCACAGTACGTGGAAACCGATAACGGAACCATAGAAGTTGAATACTCGATGACCCTATACAGAGAGGGTCCATAAAAAAAGGAGGTGAAAACCTCCTTTTATTTTTTCAATATGTTTTGAACGTGTTCCAAATTCTTAATAAACTTTTCAGGATTGTCTTTAGCCCACTCCTTAATAGAATCAGGAAGGTGTGACTTATCCAACTCTTCCATAACCACAACACTAAGTTCTTTCTCTCGGTTTCTACTTTCAGACTCCACCATCACGTCACCGAACTGACCAAGAAGTGCCTGTTTCATACGTGGTGCTGAAGCTGAGAATGTAATTTCAAAATCGTTATCTTTTGCCCAATTTCTTAATTCTTTTGTGTTAAGGAATTTTTGTTCTTCAAATGGGAACTTACTTGATAGTCTCTCAGGTTTAGTAAATATACCAAATACTTTCATACTTGGACTGACCAAAAGTGTGATTTTTTGTTCGTCCAAACCAAAGAAAGTAGGTTTTTTTAGGAATATCTTACCCAAAAGTTTACTAAGTATGTTCGCCATATTGTCCATACTTATAAATAGTCTTAATTATATTCTTCGTCAGGAATTTTATCAGGAAAAACAATATAATATTCATTTAAGAATAAAATTAATGTATCATCATCAATAAAGACCTCTTCATCTTCAGAATCCCAATCGTCCCATTCGTCATCCATATCCACAGAATCAAAAATATCCATCATACCTGAATCATCATAACCAAACTCAGAAAGGTATTCAAACTCAATAACATCTTGTCGTACACCCTCATCACCCAAAAGTTGAAACTCAACCCTTAAGATATTGCTCTCTTTATTTATATATGATGAAATAATTTCTCTTACTTCCATTTTCTTATTATTAAATAATGTTTATTCTTATTACAAATATCTCAAAAATGATGAAAAACACATTTGAAATACTCAACTATGATTTCTGTGACGAAGAACTTACTATAGATTTTGCAATCAATAATGAGGAAGGATACAGAACTTTTAAGATAAGTGAATATGATTTTTACGATTTTTTATCTGACAACGAATACTTAGAAATGTTTAGTGACCAATGGAACTATACTTATGAGTCACACTACACTGAACACTGGGTAGTTAGTGTTGATGAGTATATGAGTCACTACTTTTCAAGTGACGATTTGATAGACTTTATTATTTACTATTTTAAGAATGAAGACTATCCTGAATTACAAACAGAAACTTATGAGAGTTAATACTTTAATTGTTGACGATTTTTACGATAACCCTGAAGAGGTTAGGGAGTTTGCACTACAACAAGACTTCGGTGTAGATGGAAATTACCCTGGTCATAGGACAGTATCATTTTTAAATGATGGTATCAAAGAAACCTTAGGAAACCTAATTAGACCTTTTGCTGGTGAAGTAACTTATTGGGGTGGTGAATACTCAGGAGCCTTTCAATATACAACTGCCGAGGACCGTTCGTGGATACACTCAGACAGCACAACAGGATGGGCTGCGGTATTATTCTTAACACCAAATGCACCAGTAACTGCAGGAACAGGATTGTTTAGACATAAAGAAACGGGTTTATCTTCGTGGGACGGTAGTCAACATACCGATGAAGAAACTGCAAATGCCCCACATATGATTGAACCTCGTGATTACACCAAATGGGACTTAGTAGACCAGTTAGGTAATAAATTTAATAGATTGGTCATGTACCGTTCAGACAACTACCATGTTTCATTAGATTATTTTGGTAAAGATTTAGAAACAGGTAGATTATTTCAAGTATTCTTTTTTACTTCAGAATATTAATATTTTAATTATCATTTTATTATGAAAGATATTGTAAACCCAGACTTAAACATAGAAGAACTACAAAAGACCTTTAAGGAAAAAGGTTATGTGGTTATCGATAACTACCTTAAGGAAGATATTGCGGAGGAACTGTATCAATTTTTCGCTTATGACATGCCACCTGAGTGGTGGTCAGTAGCAACGTTTCCTGCTGAGGGTCAAGAGGGTGTAGAGTATAACAGAAATATTGCGGAAAATGAAGAGAGTATTAGAGATGCTAGACTTTATGCTGAAAAGGCTTTTGGTGAAAACTTATTCTCATACGCATTCCATAGAACATTAGACGACCACTTCGAAGACTGTACTTGTCAAGAATGTGAACTACGTAAAGTAATGGATAGTAAACCTACTCACGATTTAATTTCAAAGATTACCGATTTAAAAATTGTAAGCGCCAATGAACTATTCGCAGCTTGTTATGTTAACGGAGATTTCTTATCACCACATCAAGACAGTCCAAACGGTATTATTGGTTTTGTACTACAGTTAAGTAAAGATTGGTTACCTCATTACGGTGGGTTATTACACTTTTTAAACGATGAGGGTACTATCATTGAAAATGTTGAGGTTCCTAAGTTTAATAGTTTGACAATGTTCTTACTACCTAAAGACAAAGGTAAACTACATTACGTATCACATGTGAATCCAGGGGTGAATGAGATTAGATTATCCTTCACTGGGTGGTTCAGGAACTAATTCAGGGTACAATTCAAAAATCATCTCAACTAAGGTATCGAGACAATAACACTTGTCTCCTGATTGGTCATAATACTTATAACCATCTTTAATACTAATCATTCTAGGATTAAAAAATTTGTTTGAATAACTCCAAACATGCTCATCCATAAGATTAAAGTATTCCATAATCTTTGGGTTATCCTCAATGTATGTCTGAAAGTAATTAACCTGAGGGAACTCAATAGCCACTTGCATGTTAACCGAAGGTATCTCCTCAATAAAAGGTTTTATTGACAATGAACTTTCTTCTTGACGTTTTCTAAAGAAGAACCAAATCGCTCTATCATACTTTGTTATAAAGTCAAAGAAATTACTGTCGTCTACGTGATGTACCATTATTTAAAAGGTTTTCCTGATACCCACAACACCAATTACCTTCTAACACCAGATGTTACAGGTGTCACCCTATGTAAAAGATATGAGGGGAATAATGTTAATGAACCAATTTCATTATTGGCTTCTGAAACGTATGAACCTAAATTAAATTCTAACTTACCACCTTTGTATTCTTCAGGTGTTGATAGTTGTAGTGATAATGATATTTTTCTATGAGGTGTTTGTTGACCAATATCAGAATGCCAGTTGTAGTGACCACCGTTATCATAATAAATTGAATATTGTATGTCTTCGTACATTCCGTTAAGGTCAAAGTTCCAACCCATTTCAACATTTGCAGCATTAACATACTCACCTAATCTTTCATAAATCCAATTAGTATCATCATTATTTCCTAACCATGCAATTTCACTTCTCCTAATGTTATCCGTGGTTTCATTGTAATCAACAGTGGCAACCTCTTTAGGGAGTTCCTCACATATATTAATAATAGTTTTTATCTCCTCAGGACTAAAAACCTCATTAAAGTAGTAAAAATTATATAAGTCTGTTTGGTGACTCTCTTGGGTTATAAAATCAAAGTAAGGCATATATTTTTGAATTTTCTTTATTATATTTGTATTTGAAAAATAAGTATTACATGGAAATTATCAACACAATTCAATATTATTTAAAAGCCGAGAAAGTATTATACTCGTGTACAAACATTCAACAACTTAAAAATTCATTTAATTATATAAAGTTGTATTATGAACGTACCGAAGACTTTTCAGGTTATAATGTTTTACTTAGAAAATACCATAAACTATCAGAAGATATGGACTTAAATGAGAAAGCAACAAATCATTGATACCGTTCTATTTTTTAACGAATTAGAATTATTAGAATTAAGGTTAGAAGAACTATATGACATCGTAGATAAATTTGTTATAGTAGAATCAACAAAGACATTCACAGGTAAACCTAAATCGTTATTTTTCAAAGAAAATATTCAAAGGTTCGACAAGTGGTCAGATAAAATACATCACTATATTGTTGATGATATGCCTGATGAATTATCACAAGAAGAAATCAATAAATTAATTACAATACCAGGTATCCAAACAATGGACTGGATTAGGGAAAACCACCAAAGACTCTCTATAGGTAATGCGTTAAAAGATTTAAAATTAGAGTTTAATGATATTATCTTAGTTTCTGATGTTGATGAGTTTCCGAACCTAAATGACATAGATGATTTTAATAAAAATCTACCATTTGGTCCTATTATTTTTAAACAAAAGTGGTTGGTATGGAACACATCATTAGAAAAGATGCACCATTGGATGGGAACTACTGCATTTTATTATTCAGATTACCTAAGAAACAAAAAGATATTTCAAATATTCAGAGACAAAAGGTGGGATGAAAATTCACCTGAGTTTTATACAAAAGAAAATGGTGGATTTCATTTTTCATGGTTTGGTGATTTTGATTTCATACGTAACAAAGTTTACTCTTTTGCACATACGGAAATTGCAACGGACTTTTGGATGGACGACCAAAATATAATTTCATTAATAAACGATGGTTATGCATCAAATGGTATGGATAGAGACGGTATAACAGGTAAACTACAATCTGCAAATTTTGAAGGGTATGATAAACCTAAAGTGTGGAACAAACTAACAACGTTCGGTATTAAAAAAGATAGTCCAATGATTTACGACTGTTTTCTCTTTGACCATGAATTAGATATGTTAAACTTACGTCTACACGAAATGGGTGAGTATGTCGATAGGTTTATATTGGTCGAATCTAGACAATCACATTCAGGTAAAGACAAAGAATTGTACTTCTATAAAAATAGAAATTTATTTAAAGATTTTTTAGATAAAATTGAACACGTAGTAATTGACTTACCTAATGAGGTATACTATGAACCTCATCCTGAACCCACAAATGAAATAGAAAGATTAAACTGGTTTAGAGAAAACTACCATAGAAATTCAATTAAAGACGTATTAGAAAAGTTAAACCTAAACGATGACGATATTGTTTTAATATCTGATATTGATGAAGTTTGGGACGATGACATACTTCGCAGACTAAAAAATAATGAAGTAGAATTTGATACGTTTAAGACTATTCTCCAAAGATGGATGTATTGGAACTTTAGGTGGGATTTTGAAGACATGAGATGGCCAGGTGCCGCTTTTTGTAAATGGTCTTACCTAAAAACAACCACACCACAAAAAATAAGAAATGTCAGGTATGAGCAAGAAACACATTTAGACGATGTTAATGGTTGGCATTTATCGTGGTTTGGAGACGTAGAGTTTAACCTTCATAAGTTAAGAAACTTTGCTCACCAAGAACTATCAAATACCACACGAGAAGAATTAGAAAGAATGATTAATGAAGGGTATTTGTTTGATGGTGAAAAAATGGTTGAACTTCAATGGGACTACTTTCCTAAAAACAGAAAATTATTAGAAGAAGGTAAACTATATCGAAATATATATTCATAAAAAAACCCGTGGGTTACACGGGTTTTAATTTATAAATTGTAAATGATTAGTTAAATTTGTTAAATCGATTCATCATCTCTTTAATTTGTTTTCTATTCTCTGAGAATGATTCATGTAGGTCTTCATCTATTTCTTCATAAAGTGAACCACATTCCATACATTCACCTTCTCTCATTTCACCACCACATTCATTACATGTTTGTTTTTCTTCCATCATTTCTGAACCACATCCTTCACATTGTTCTTCTTCGTAGTAAACCGCTGCGTCACCACCTTCAGAATCAAATTCATATGCTTCGTCTTCATCATGGAATTTTTCTTTACCGTCCATATGTGAGTTCATCATATCATCCATATCATCATATTCTGCTAGTGACATATCACCACCAAACATTTGCATGATTGAATCAATATCTAAACCGTAAGAGTCATCAGAGTAAGAAGAATCGAATTGTTCAGGACCGTCTGACTTAAATGAGTATGCTGATTCTTCATCAGATATATCCATATCGTCTGCTTCTATTTCATTAATATCTTCAGAAATAACTGATTCGTTAATTTTATGATTTTGGTAAGTTTTTACATTACCTTTATTGTCCACAGTTATCCCATTTGGGTCACTGGCACCTTTATCAACTCTTAATGGTTGTGGCTCGTTTGGAACATTACCAACCTCATATCCGTTATAGAAAGATGAGTGTTGTTGAAGAATAGAATTTCTTTCTTCATCTGAAATTGTTGAATATCCTCTCATAATAGTAGTTTTATATATAAATATGTCGTTATTATGGTTTGACTAAACACAATTTTACTGTTACTTTTTAAAAAAAAGATTATGGATAGAGATTATATTGATGAAATTGCCGAAGGAGCTATCGTTATGGACGGTTATGACGATTGTATTGTAGGTATTAGTGAAGAGTTTGGTCGTGAAACAAGAATTGTATATTCAAAGCAACGTATCATTCAAAAAATGGTAAAAACTGACCTTATGACCGAGGAAGAGGCTATTGAATATTTTTACTTCAACATGGTTGGTGGATATTATGGTGAAAGGGGACCGATTTTCTTAACTACATCCATGGCAGTTTAAATTTTATTCTCTATATTTGTGTAAACAAAAGGGAATTAGGATGAATAGTTTTTTAGAAGGATACAAAGAGTCAAAAAAAGTTAGAGATTTAATCAAGCAACCTATTTTTAAAACTAAAAGTATTGGTGGAACCTTTTACTCCTATGATAACCACGACTTAACCTTTAAAATTACTCACGTAAAACAACATGGTCGTTGGGATGGGGATGTTTTAGTAAATGTCAAGGTTTGTGGTAAAATGAAAGGTTGGGGTTGGAACACTGATGAAAACGGAATGATTAATATTAACACAAATTCAGGTTTTAGAAGTGCAGTATCAAGAAATAGGTCAATTCGTCAACACACTGAAAAAGAAGTAAAAAAATATTTTAGATTGTTTGGTGTTAAAGCTTACAATATTGAAATTGGTAAAGTGACTGTCACAGATAGTCTCTAATTACCTACCATACATCATAAGATAATACCTAAGGGCCATACTTGTTAGGGTCCTTAGTTTTCTATTAATATTATTTGTAGAATAATCATCTTTACCCTCATCTTCTATTAAACTAAAGGCCGCCATTACAAGTTCTGATTTAGTTTGTTCAGCCAATTCTAATAACTCTTCAACCGTGTCCTCGTCAAATTCACGTCCTTTAAGTTCCTCCATCTCGATAAACTTTTTAAGGTATTCAGCGCCTGATACTAAAAATTGCATGGAGTCAAACATATTCACCAGTCCTGTATCTCTTATCTTAGTTAGGAAATCAAAGAATATCCTTTCGTTTGTTGATTTAAAAATGTCTTTTAGTTTTACTAACTCATCCAAAGTTGGGTTTTTAGATTCATTTACTGTAGTTACCACTTCAGGGAATTTTACACCAAAGTTATTTTCATCTTTATCTTTATAGTCCACATTTTGTAGAATATGTCTAAGTAGGTTTAATGTTCCTGCTCTCTTATCGTTGGTGTCCACTACAGTCCACGGCTGAGCCTCTTTCGTCTGTTTTAAGACCTTTTCTTTATACTCGGTATAGTCATCCCACTTATCGATTGATTTCTCGTCATTAGGGGAGAATTTCCAATACTTTAATGGTGAGTTCTTTCTAAGTTCAAATCTCTTTTGTTGCGTTTGAGGAGTGATAGATAACCAGAACTTAAACAGTTCAACTCCCTTATCTTTCAAAGATTATTCAAAACCATTTACGTTCTCCATAAAATCAAAGTATTCCTCTTCAGTCCCATAACCCATTACTGGTTCAACAATACCTCTATTATACCAACTACGGTCAAAGAATGTAATTTTACCTGGTTCTATATGTTTTTCATAACGACCAAACCAGTCTTTTCTCTCCTCAGGTGTTGCAATACCTAATGCTACCACATTATAGTATTTAGGGTCCAAATACTCAGTCATCTTACGAATTGTAGAACCTTTACCTGCAGAATCTCTACCCTCCATTACAACCACCACAGGTTTACCTGTTTCTTTAACGTGTTCTTGTAATTTTAATAATTCAACCTGAAGGGGTATTAATTCTTTTTTGAATTGTTTTCTTCCGATTTTTGATTTTTCTGGCTCAACTCCTCCATATAAAAATTCATCTTCAACATCGAAATCATCTGATGGGTCCGATTCAACATCTCCTCTTGTTTCGATTGAGTCCAAATATTTTGATATGTATTTCCTGACATTTTCATTTTTGTCTCCTGACTTTAATAATTTTCGGTCTAAATTTCTTAAGAATAAATCTGTAACATCATCATCATTTAATTGTGACATCAAGTCTTCAAATTCTTCAGGGTTTAACTCATTACTAATTAACTTATCGGTTAACTCTTGAACACTTTCACTTAAATTTGAATCTTTCTCTTTTTTTAAATCTTCTTCTTTCATCCATAAATCTTCTGCAGATACTAATGATAAGGTTCTTCCGTTATCCCAATTTACTGAAATTATTTTTTCATTTTCATCATATGGGTCTCTACCTACACTAACAACAGTTCCTCCAACACCACCAGTAATTGGGGAATACTCATCTGACATATGAACACAAACGATTCTATCACCTTCTTTTACCTTAGGATTTATTTCTTTACTCATAAAAAGTCTTTTATCATAAATATATCTAATATCAGTTTAGACATAAAGACATATTTATATTAAAACAATAGAGGTGAAAGTAGTTATCACAGAACAACAATATAAAATGGTTTTAAATGAAAAGTTTGATTTAAAACTTAATTCCATTATTGACCATTTAAATAAGTTAACAACTAAAATTGTTAATGATGTTAAAAAACAATTTAAGTTAAGTACAAGATTCTCACTTACTTATGGTGCTGGTATCGGAGCACTTATGAATCCTGTTAGTCAGTATTTACACAATGAGTTTACAGGTTTAGAAGATTGGCAAATATCATCATTAGTCATTGCAGCATTATCCATAGTATATTATCAGGGTGAAGACTACATGAAAATGAAAAAAGATATTGAGTCTCAAGGATTAGATGATGAATTAGAAGCCGCAGTCAAAAAAACAATATCAATAAAAGAACGTTTTGCGGATATGTTAAACGTTGTGGGACTAAGTGTGTATACCGCTAAAGACATATTAGCATATACTTTTTTATTACCTGTTTTAGGTATGTTAGTAAATGTAGTGACAACTTTCGGAGTAAATTCTGTAGAGTTTACCACATTAATGGAATCAATACTAACTTCAGGATTAATTACTACTTCAGGTGTGGTAGTTAGAGACGTACTCCAAAAAATCGCAAAAACAATTTCAGGTAAACCATCCTCTTTGAAGGGCGGTGATGATATTTCTTAGAAGGTTTTATCCCTTCTTCTTCAATCAAAAATTTACGTATTGAGTTTGAGGCTTCTTCTAAAGTATTGTTTTGTTGGTACTTATGAGGAATATCCTTTGTGGAATATTTTTTATTGTAAGATGTTCTTTGGTTAAATGGAATTCTTTTTTTAATGATAAACAAACGATTACCAAACGAATCGTTATTTTCTACGACAATAAATTTTTTAAGCTCAGTTTTGGGTAAATCATTAAAATCAACCATATTAAATAAATTGAAACTCTTTATCTACTAAAAAGTAAT
>Ga0181563_10004893_pt1 | contig 12395 bp, 14 predicted proteins | sample 011ome_25_FD_133759 | JGI IMG/M metagenome (GOLD analysis project Ga0181563, IMG submission 133759) | Coastal salt marsh microbial communities from the Groves Creek Marsh, Skidaway Island, Georgia - 011512CT metaG (megahit assembly) | ecosystem: Environmental > Aquatic > Marine > Intertidal... | reverse complement strand
TGCTAGAAACCGCGCCGGTTGCCGCAGGGGCTTTTGAAGTCCCGCCGTTGGGGAATAGTTTAACGGTAGAACGAGTGGCTCTGACCCGCTTAGTCCTGGTTCGAATCCAGGTTCCCCAGCCAAATCTCACTTTTTGTCGGATTTCCTCTGCCATTGCTGCCGGAAAGGGCCGCGATGGTGGCGGTTTCTGCTAATAAATCAAAGGGTTGCTTGAATGTGGCAACCACCTCGCCATCCTCCCAAGTGCAGTTCGATAGTACAAAATTGAGAAGGCGGCGTTTTTCCCGTGCATCCTGGCGTTCGAACAAGGACTGGGCGTTCCGGGCGAGTTCGAGAAGCTGTATCCCCTCGTTCATATAAGATTTCTCAGCGTGCTGATGGCGTTCTATTTCACGAAGGCAGCGGTTCTGTTCTTCGCGCCATTCCTCCGACATCTTGTCAAAGAAGGCTGTGTCGACCCGTCCATCAAGCTTGTCCACGTACATGGCGTTGATCCGAGCACCCAGGCGCTTGTTCTCCGCTTCCAAGCGCTTGATCGCTTCTTCTTGTTCGCGCCGTTCACCCGCATGGCTGGCGTGCAAAGCGTCCCGCACCCAATCCAGCACCTCGTCGTCGAAGTGAAGGCGGCCCAGCATATCCGTGAATTGCTTTTCCAGGATTTCCTCGCGCACATGCTTGCGACGGCATGATGCTGGCTCACCCTGGCACTTATCGGCATATCCGGTGCAGTGGTAGTAAATATATTTCTGCTTCTTGATCTCGCCAACCACCGAGCACCCACACTTGGCGCAGGCGATCAGGCCGGAGAAGGCAAAGTTGTGCTTTGAGCGCTTCGGCTTTTTCGCGTTGCGTCCGTCCATAACGCCCTGGACCCGTTCCCATAGATCAATGGTAACCAGTGGCTCGTGCTTGCCTTCGTAGCATTTACCGTTCCAGTCAAACTGCCCCGTATAAATCCGATTTCGTAGAATTGTATGAACCGTGCTGACCGGGACCTTGTTTCCGCTTTTCTTGTAAACCAGCCCTTCAGCGCGGGCCAGTCGGGTCACATCCTTGAGCGAATGCTCGCCGGTGGTGTACCAGCTGAACAGTTTGGACACGATGGAGGCGGCCTCGGGGTCGGCTTCGATGGTCTTCCTACCGTCTGGGCCGGTGATGTTTCTGTAGCCGAGTGGAGCCTTGGTCGGCCAGACGCCCTGTTCCGCCTTTTCAAGCTGCCCCTTGCGGGCTTCCTCGGAAAGATTGTCGATGTAGTTCTTCGCCATTAGCACTTTGATGCCGTGCATGAATTTTTCTGAAGAGCGCGATTCTCGGGATAGGATCATCCCTTCTTTCGGGAAGTGGATTTCCGCGTCCAGTTCATCAATGGTCACCCAGTCCTTGAGATTTCGGTAGAGCCGGTCGGTCTTCTCGACCAGCAATATCCGAACCATAGGATGGGCGCGGAGGTAGGCCACCATTTCGCCAAAGGCGGCACGGCCCGTTGTCTTGGCGGTTTCAACGTCAATGTATTCCTGCGTGACGGATATACCTTCCTGCGCAGCGTAGTCCTTGAGCATTTTGATCTGCGCCGGGATGGAATAGCCCTCTTTCTCCTGTTCCTTGGAGGAAACGCGGGCATAGATTACCGCTTGCCGTTTGGCAGGGTCATTTGTGTCGGTTGAGTTGGTTTGTTTTTTCATGGTGTTTAGTGTAACCTAAACAACTTATGATTGCAAGAATTGCCACCTGATCCAGGCCGCTCCTCACCGTCATCCCGAATCAGGCCGGGAACACCGAGAATCCATCCCTCCAACATTGCGACACTGCGCTCGGGCGGGGTCAGGTTTGGATCAAGAAAGGGCACCACGGCACGAGCGGCTTCCAGTTTTTTCTGTCGCTCCAGTTTGTGTTGGCGATCTGACTGCCTAATCTGGCGAACCAAAACTAAAATGGTAAGCCCGGCCGCAATAAGAGCAAGAAACGCCGAGGCCAGTGTTTCGTGACGGTAAATCCAGCATAGCCACGCTGATGACCAATTACTCATACAGCTGCTTCCTGTTCCTCACCCGGCGTCAGTGCCGCGCGCATCCTACCCCTGCGCCTTATCAGTCGTTTGGCGGGGTTTGAGTTCGGCTATTTCCGGATCGTAAACATATTTCGTCAAACTACCGTGTTTCAGATGCTCAACAGCGTCATTGACGGCTTTCAAGGGAACCAGAAACCACTCACGTGGCACGCTTGGATTTCTTCTCAAAAAAATCAACGCCCTCAGCCATGCGTTTTTCCCAGGCATCGGCTGACAGGATATCCGGAAGCCGGCCCCGTTCCAGCTTGAACTTAAGGGCACGTTTTGCGAGGTAGCGCGCTTCCTCGATCGTTAGTTTGATGCGTTTTGCCTGAATGACCGCAGAAACCGCGCGTAGGCTCGATTCGCTCATTGTCTTGGCAAGGATCGGCAACGTCACGCCCGCCGACGCCTACTTCGGGCGCGATACCGCCATCATTGAAAGGAGGAAAAGGATCAAGAAACAGACCATTCAAAACCGCCGCTTGAACCATCAGCGCCAAACGGCTTAACATCAAACCAAGATGAGCCAGATCCTCCGTTAACGAACAGGCTCAGATGTCCCAAATATTATGATGACGGACAACTCACCATTTCATCACTCTGAAACACAATGCGTACCCAAGCGTTTTCCAATACTAGAGCCGTCTACAAAGTACATTGCCCCGAACATCGGACCCGCATAATTATCCCCATCAGCCGTTATTACAACATCTGGAACCCCGTCCAAATTATAATCGAAATTGTCCAGTTGATCACCTCTCTGAGCGAGTTGAGATAGGAAGGGTCCTCGAAATTTGGAGACATCACAATCAGCCACACTAATCGTGCGATTAGTCCCAATGGATTTCTTTATGTGATGCCCGGGGAGCACATACATCGCGCCTGCAAAGTCTAGATTGTAGTGAGACGACACCGCGAAATCCGGGAGACCGTCAGCATCAAAATCACCCGCAAACAGTGAAACTGAATTACCAATGCCATCGTCGCCGTGAACCTGGGCCGGAAGAGCAAACTTCAAACTGCCACCGAGTGACAAATCTGCAATTTCCAAAAGACTACGAAAAACTGTATCCCCGGCAAAAAAATCCTTCCCGAGAACGAGATAAAACCGCCCCTCTTTTGAATTTTCCGCATCCTGAGAGCCGACCCAAAAGTCAAGCATGCCATCTTGGTCGTAATCTCCGAGCCCACCCACTCGCACAGTAGAAGGACGAACTTTAGCCAATGCGTTGTCTAGCGCAAGAAATTTTTGGTCACCACAGAACTCTCCACCTTTAGACAGGCAAAATCGAACACCAACCTCCGTGTGAATGAGAAAGTCATCATCACCATCTTGGTTAATATCGCCCAATTTCCGGATGGGGTTGGACCGCGTTCTGATGATTCTACCAAATTTCTCAGGGAGGGTTATTTTTTTCCTTAAACTGAGGCTATTGAAATCAGGTGACACTGAAAATATGCCGACGGCGTGACTTGAAACAACGCCCATGACTTCAACATCATCGCCCCTCGCGACAATCCCTGGGAAATCAGGGGCTTTCAGCAACCCACCGCTGGTCGTTGATTCGCTCACGGCCTTAAGATCGGTGTGATCTTCATGGAACGACGAAAGGATTATCCAATTGTTGAGAATAATTTCTGATCTACCATCGTGATCCAAATCACCGGTTCCCATGCCATACTTGGCATTATGAATCGGCAGACTATCATCAACAGGATCGAGTTTTCCCTGGACCTTACCCCATAGAAATGCCGAGCTCTCGGCCCAACCACCGATGATATCCTGTTTTCTAAAAAGATGAACGGCCTTCCCCTTAGAGCCCATTATTTTTTTCGAACCGCCAACGGCCACCACACAGTTTTGATACTTACAGGCGGATTCTCGAAATATCGTGCCAGCTATAAAATCAGGCAATTTATCTCCATCAACATCCTCCAAAAAGGCGAAGGTTGCATAAAAAAATGGCGTGGTCCCACTCCGCCGATCGCTCCACCATTGACCCAGTTCATCTCCATTAAGTTGATCCGTTAAGGTCACGCGTTTAAAAATCAGTTCCTCCATATCGTGGAACTGATCTTTATACTTTTCCCATGCAGGAGCGTACCTATTAAGTCCCCCGGAATTCTCTTTCGTCGACTCACCCAAGGCAATTAACAATCCGTAGCTTGGTGGCCTTAATGCTCTGACATAGCTAGGAGAAAAACGCTTCACCAGCTCCAGTTTAATTGACGACGCCTCATGCCTTAACTCGACAAATGGCGAGACCCCATTTTGCGAGAGAAAAAGAGCCAAAATGAGTCCCGCGACAGTCAGTCCCGGTATAGAGCACACGATTCGACTCATCAAAGAGCCGGACAAGTAGCGCCAAATCAAAGCAACGGAGATAACTGTTAGAATAATTGCAAATAAAAATGTTGCTGTGTCATCAGTGATGAATAACCGGTATCCAAGTGCCAAGGACATCACGATTAAAACCGTCGACATGACGAATATATAATATTTCTTGAACAAGACAGTGTACCTAGCTGTGATATGAAGTAGTTCCGACCTGATCCGACACCGCTCCGTTGAAGGAGCGAGGGTTACCGGTTTTGATGGTGGTGCAAACCCAACCATCGAAACACAATTAAAGGTAACCCCGATACCACAGAGTAATCAAAAAATCATCCGTCACAAAGTTGGTCCCCTCAATCTTGCCGAAGAACTTGGCAACGTATCGAAGGCCTGCCAGATCATGGGTCTGTCCCGTGACACGTTTTACCGCTATCGCGATGCTGTCTTACCGCTATCGCGATGCTGTCGAGGATGGCGGCGTCGAGGCGCTGCTTGAGCGGCCGCGCCGGTCACCCAATCTCAAGAACCGGGTCGATCTTTAAACCGAGAACGCGGTTGTCGCCTACGCCATCGAATATCCAGCCCATGGCCAGGTCCGTGTCAGCAACGAACTGCGCAAGCGTGGCGTCTTCGTCTCGGCCAGCGGTGTGCGCTCGATCTGGTTGCGCAACGACCTGGCAAACTTCAAGACCCGCCTGAAAGCCTTGGAAGCAAAAGTCGCCGAAGACGGCAGCCGCTCATATTCCTCAACCGCCATAACGACGACTACCGGCCGACCATGCTTAGCGACCACAACCGGCTCGGCGCAGGCCAAGTCGATCAGCCGTCCAAAGCCGTATTTCGCGTCTTTCGCGCTCAGGGTCTGCATGCGACTCCCCGTCTGTTACTTATCCAGTTTTGGCCAATTTGGCCAAGAGCGCAATGGATGCCTGATTCCGGCGGAATACCGCCAAAAGCCAAGCTGACGCTGGCTATAGGCCGCGCTCTGCGCTCCCGCATAAGGACTACGGCCAGAAAGCACACAGACATTTTGCGAAACGGATCAGGTATCCAGCGCCCCGCCCCGGAGGTCCTGAAGACGGATCAGCATAGCCAGCATCCGTTCAAGCTTGCGGTCGAGATGCACCTCGTACCGGCCCAAACGCTCTAGTTTTCCGGCATCGAAAGCATCTCCAAACGCCTGCTCACGAATGAGCGGCCGGTTGGCGAGTTCTTTCCGCCGAGTCACGTACCAGGGGAGGATTTCGCTTTCCAGAAAACGGCAGAGAGAATCTGCGTCGGCGGTGGGCGGTTTCTCATCCTCGTCGTCAAAGTCCTCGGGGTCACTATCCAGCATATCTCCCCACCCTTCCCGCGTATTCTCATGCAACGCCGCCAGCGCCACCTCATAGGCATCGGTTCGGGCAGCCCCCAGAAGATCCAGCGCCCGACGCGTCATTGCCTCGTCCTCCTCCATCTCACGGATGGCTTCTGCCGTTTCTTCGGCCGTGGCGCGAATGGCATCGACCACACGCTCCGACTGATCGGTCGCGTCGAGATGCACCAGCGCCACCTTCACGGTCTCGCGATAGGAATCCAGCGTGCCGTCCAGCCCGCGCCGGTGGACCGCTACTTCAGCAAGCCTCAGACGCCGCTTGCGCCACAGGATACCCGCCAGTTCCTCGACCAGATGTTCTTCGGTCGGCCCCCGCGGGGTGTGCTCTACTACCAGCGCGGTAAGAAGCCGCTGGTATTCGTCCGCATCTTCCCATGGCAGAACCGTATAGCGCGACAGGATGCCGTGCCGGAGTGCGTTGAAGCGGGTAATCTCGGTGCCTCCGGCCTCTGCCGGCAAGATGGTCTTGGTCTCAATCATGGTCGGAAACTCCTTTACCGGTTTGATCTGTCGATATGAGCGAGAAGCCGCTGGGTACGCATGATAAAAGCTTCATCGGCCAGAAATTCCGCCTCCAGGGCTTCCTCGCGTAATCGTTCATAGGTACGCCGCCACATGCCCTTGGGACGCGACGGGAACGGTGTCGCGGTCCCGTCCTCGCCACCGAGCCGCCGCCTGATTTTGCCCGCACGCCTTAGCGACCGGTCCCACGCCACCTCGTTCTGGCTCGCATTGACAAGGCGGTAACAGTGGCGGCAAAGAAAGTAGCGGCCCGGGCCATACAATTTCACCACGCGCCGGCCACAAGCAATGCCGTTCACAACACCGGGACAGGTGAAATAAGGTCGAGATCCCCCGTAACGGCAGGGCAAACGGACGATCCTGACAGTCTCTTCTACGTCTTTCCACTCACCACCGCTTAAACGCCAGCGATACGATAGCTGCAGCCGGTCTGTCCCGGCGCGCAGATTAATATTCGCCACCTGTTCCCCGTCACACGTCCATTGCCACCCACCTGCCCATCCCGGAACAAGACAGCCCGCCCGATGCAACCGGTTCACATCGATCGACCGGCAGGCTTCCACAATCGGGCGCCCGTACCCACTCGGCCGCCCGGACCCGAATCCACCCATCATGCGCCTCCGTTTTTTCCGAAATCGTTTGGAAACTTGGTCCTTTCTGTCGCTTCGGACTGATCCCTGATGCCAATGCCTTCCAGGAACTGCCGTGCCTGCTGTCGCCTGTCTCGGTTCCAGCTAACCCAGCACGCGGAATGAGGCCAAGTGTGACCGTGGCTTTCGTCCCCGAACCGAACGACGGTGTGCCCGTCCCTGTCAGGCTCGCCGCACGCAGCACAGCATCCCGGGTCGGAACGGGAGAAATGGCGATCAAGCCATTCGACCATGCAGCACTCGAACGCGGTGGCTTCAGCCTGCTCCCGTGTCTGCCCCCCATCGAACTCGACGATGCCGGCGCGTTCGTCGAAGAACGCCAGCCAGTCGTCGGACGACCACCCGTCGTCAGCCAGACGCAGCAGGGTGGCAATCTCACCCTTGTTGCGGGACAGTGCGTCGAGAACGGATTCCGGCGGTGGTGATGAGGCTTCGAGAACCAGGTCATCGCCGTCGAGGAGGATTTGGACACCGGCGGCACGGGCCTCCATGATGGCCTTGGGTGCGCTCATACCCGTCCCCTCCAACCCGTGACAGTTTCCCCAACCGAGCAGGCGGAAGGCGGCAAAGGCGTTAAAGGCGGTGTTTTCACCGCGACCACACGCCAGGCCGTGCGCCCGTCAGCTTCCGCCCGCTGGAACTCAAGATCATTAACGATCCGGTTGGCGTTCTTCCTCAGCAGCCAGCCCAGTTTCGAGCGGTTTATCTCGCCGCGTTCTTCGATTGGGAATTCGCGCAACGCGTCAATCAAGTTGGGGCAGTCACAAAGTGCCGTTTCAACAACCTTGCGCACGGTAACCGGCGCCGAACCAAAGATTTCATGCCACTCCGCCATCAGACTGCCGAGCGCATCGCCGTCAGGATCATGGCGGACCTGTTCCAGCAGCGCCGTTGCGGGGTCAGGGTGACCGAGCCACATCAGTGGATACCGGCAATAGTCCGACCACGCCCCGCCGAAAGTGACAATGCTGTCCACCGCCGCGGGCGGTGAACCAGCCGCCCGCCATGCCTGGATGATCGTCAGAACCGCCGCTACGTATTCACCACGCCTCTGACGAACCTTCTCGACGGGAAATCCTTTATAGGACATCGTTGCCGGGGTCGCGCAGCGCGGGTCTATATGGATCGTCAGCACGCGGCGCAGCAAATCGCGTATCGGGCCGACGTTATTACCGGACCCAAGAAACAGAGTGCGGGTGCTGACGGTCGCGGTCTTGCTGACCCCCAAAATCCGGTCTGTGATGTGTTCCGCCGTCAGCATACGCTTGATCGTGCCGTGCGGTATCCAGTCGGTATCCATGTCATCAAATTCGATGACTGCCGGGCTGGTCAACAGAAGCGACAGGATGACCTTGGTGGCCTCCTCCGAACTCGTCGGATAGCTCACTTTTGCATTTCCGCCCGGCCCCGCGAATGCACCAATCAGTTCGCAGAGGTAGGTCTTGCCACTCCCGAATACCGGCGCCCGGACGTGAAATGCCGGTGCATAGGGCAGTGTCGGGCGCACAACCGCGGTGAAAATTGCCGCAAGCGCCGCAGCCTTGTCCGTGGCTGCCACGAAGTGAAACTCCGAGAGCAGTTCTTCGAGTAAGGCCAGTGCCTCCCGTGCCGCTTCAGGCGTCGGATCCGGGATCACAAATTGCCGTGCATCGAAAACACCGAAACGCTGAGCCGTTTTGTCGTAACCGGGTTGGTGGACGAGTTCTCCGTCGGTCTCCCGAAAATAAGGTTGGCGCACTACCCCGGCCAACGGCGGCAAATAGCGAAAGTTCTGTGAATCGAACAGAATTCCTGCATGCCGCGCCGGCGGGTCGCTGCGAACCCAGTCTTCCGCGCGCCCGTCGTATTTCTCCCAGGTCGCCGCGATTGAAAGCTCGCGGGTCAGAGCCGACGCACTGGTAGGGACGATCGACGGATCACCTGAGGTCGGATCGGTCGAGACAGAAACAATCAAGCCACCGGACTGATAATGCCGCCCGCGGTTAGCCAGCTCCTTTTCTGCCGCATCCACAACGCGGTGCAGGTCGCCGGCGATCACCCGGATCAGCGGCTTGTGCCTTGCCTCTGCGTTGAGCACGCTGAGGAATTCAAGCAGCTGTCGAATATGGTACTTGTCGCGATGGGAATGCTGACAGCAAAAACCGCCAACGGGATAGTGCTCGTCAGGTTCAAAATACGCCGCACCGCTGTCAATTTCGTCGGTGTGCTCATGCACCCACGGGCAGGTAATGTCGTGCTTGCCGGACCCCAACGGCGTCTTGTAAAGGCCCCGCGCCTTCAGTGCCGCCAAAACCGGGTTCTCCGCCGCCTTGGGCGTCAGAACGTCGTCATTCGCGTTACCGATACTTTGGGGGGTGCTGTCAGAGGATGTGGACCGCTTGCCGATCTTCTTCGGCCTCCCGGCAGGGGCAAGTTCCAATTGCAATTGATCAACGATCCCCTGCGGCGTGTAGCGGTTTTCGGGACGCCATTCGAGCAGGCGGCACCGAAACGGTGTGCCGGCCTCATCGACATATTTCGGTTTGCCGTTAATCGCCACCGGCAACCGCGCCCAGCGACTCAATGGACCTGTCGCACCTGCATCGCACAAACCAGCTTCAATCAACGCATTTAGCAACCGTATTGCCGCAGCACCGTCTGTAAGTGCTTCTGCGAGGATGATCCCGCCCTGGTGATTTCCGGGACTCGTTTCGATCAGCCATGACAATTCAAACCCATCGAGACGATCCAGAGGCACTTTGGTGCCCAGATCATCGAGCATCAGGAAATGGCAGGCGGCAAACTGGCCTTTGCGCGCCCGGAATGAGCCATCAGCGCCGGGATAAAAGCTCGAACAACCGATGAAGTTGTTAGTCTCGGTGGATAGAGTCATAGCGGATATATCCGCGCGACAGGCCAGCCATCCGCCCAGACCAGGGTCGCCACTCTTTGACGAGACTGCTGCAAAGGCACCTTCGGGCAACAGCGGGAAAACCTTATCGATAAATTCGGCATTTCCGATCTGGAATGCACCGGCTTCACCGCCTTTACCTGCTTCCAGGGGCTCGATTGGAAAAACTGTCGGGGCTATCGCGATCTCGACGTTCTCAGCGGTCATTGCGCACCCCCTCGCCATCAGGAGTAGCCCCGTTGGTATTGTCGTTCGCGGGCGCCGGCAGTTCGGCCTCCGACCAGTCGGCCAGAATGGAAAAAAAGCCAGTGACGTTGGCGGCGATCTGTTTTGCCTCGTCGGAACTCAGGTCGCGCCCGACGCGCGGTTGCCATACCTCACGGGTTCGTTCGATCTGGTCGTTGCTCAGATTGTCGTTTGCAGCTTTCATCGAAGATCTCACGGCTGGCTTTTCGCCGCTCCGTGCCTCTGATCTCCGGCTTCGGACTCACACCGATAACACTGGATCGTTATGTCATTTGCATATTCGGCGTCCCAATCCCAGGGATCGCCCGTTAGCAGGGCGCTAGCGCGGCAGGTCGTCCTCCGGGATCGTGAATTTGTGGGACTTGCCCGCTTCGATCACCAGGTCCCGTTTGTTGTTTTTGCCGATAGCGCTAGAAATGGCGCAACGGAAATGGCCATGCCGTAAGCCGTCCACGACCACGTTAACAATACGATTTATGGCCTCTCTGGCTTGCGGGCCATAATCAAGATCATCTGGCTTGGAGTTCTGATCATCAGGCATTGTGCAAAAGTCCTTTCATATCTTTGATGGTGGAGGAGAACGCCAACGGCGGCACGGAGGTGCTGTCGCCGTAGAAGGACAGAACGTCGGCCTGACGGTCGGGGCGATCCTCAAATACAAAAACCTTACGACGGCCTTCGGCGCGCAAATCAAGGAGGGCATATCCTGTGCACCGCAGGAAGCAGGCGAGATAAAAATCCCTCGTTTCAAAGGGCCTTTGATGCAGCGCTCTTACTCTGCTTGTTTCCTGTCCAGTTTTCACTTTACACTCTCCTGAAAAAAAGGGGATTACTCGATCGCGAGAATACGTTGATGGGGGACTTCTCGCATCAACAGCCCAAGTTTCTCCAACCGGATGCGCATGGCGATGGGTGAAACGACAAACAGCTCCGCGAACGGTCGGGCGATACCGTCAAGCGCTTCCTCAGCACTCTCCGTCCATTCATGCCCTGCGATGCTACAAGAAATTTGGGGCACTTCGACGAATGGGTGTTCGACCGGGGTTTCTGGGGCCAGTACCCGACGCTTGCGGTCTGGAAAGACATCGTCCCAAGCGGCAAAAACTAACTTGCGTGGCATCAGCAGACAGGACGCGTAGAAATCCGCCTGCCATTCGACACGCTCTTTCGCCTGGCTCGAACGGCACACTACTGACGGAACCGACTTGCTGCCGAATAGGGATGCTTGGGCTGCATCCTTGGCAAACAGTTGCCGATGAAGCCGCCAGTGGCCGCCGCCCTCATGTGCCAGGGTGAAACGATAGCGGCCTTCTTTGTTGGGGTTCTCTTCTGGGTCGAGGCTTTCGTCAACCACGACCCGCTTTTCATCAAAAAATATTGCCCCCAAGATGTCTGGGCCTTGGGCGGGATCGATGCCGGTGCGGGGAATGCCGAACAGACGATGGGTATCGTCGAACTCAATGCCAAGTTTCAGATGTTTTTCCATGATGTCTTCAATGGGTATCGGCGGTTCGATAACGACATCGCGCGCATGAGCGAACTCTGCAAGCAACGCCTCTGCGTCGCGTTCGATGACTTCCTCGGCCAAATAGGGGACAAATTTTCTCATCAATCTTCCATTTTCATCTGCATCTGTCGTTAGGTTGGCTACTATTTGTCTTTTGACTTCTCCGCCTCACGTGCCAGTTTGGCTACATCATCAGCCGTCATTCCCTTGGTCGTCCGCAACAGTGCGGCCAGTTCGCGAGGGTGTTCCTTGATGATGTCTGACAGGTCGGACGAAACCTTCCCGGCGAGGGCCATTAGTTCATCCACATCAATTGCAAAAATTTCTGCGATTTTGCACACCTTGTCTTCGGCTGGCGGCGGAAACTCGTCCCGCTCGACCTTGGAAAGGTAGGTCGGGCTGACGCCGATTTTCTTGGCCATTTCACGCAATCCAAACTCCCGTCCCTCTCGGATGCTGCGAATGAACGCCCCGAATTTGATATTCCTCCCACTGGTCATGACTTACATCTCCGTGTTATGTTTAGGTGTCACTATACACATAAAGCCGATTAAGTGTAAAGTATTAACTAAACGGTTGTCAAAAAAAAAAGGGGGGGGGGTTAGGCCGCGAGATTTAGCTCCCGGACATCTTCCAGAACCTGTCGAAAATCCGATGACGGAGCGATGCACATGGTTCTATAAGTGTCCAAGAAGCGCAGCCAACCTTTATTGCCGCCCGCCCCACCTATCGTCGAACCTGACCGGAATATCCTGTATGTTCCCGGACCATGCGGGCCTCCGCGCAGGCAGGGCCCACACAGGGATATGCAATCGGGGGG
>Ga0181563_10004891_pt1 | contig 12397 bp, 10 predicted proteins | sample 011ome_25_FD_133759 | JGI IMG/M metagenome (GOLD analysis project Ga0181563, IMG submission 133759) | Coastal salt marsh microbial communities from the Groves Creek Marsh, Skidaway Island, Georgia - 011512CT metaG (megahit assembly) | ecosystem: Environmental > Aquatic > Marine > Intertidal... | reverse complement strand
GGTTCGCAAGCTAAGGCGGGCATTGGAAAATGGTTGGCCTACTACAACGCAGAACGACCTCATTCGACCCACGGCATCTTGACCCCCGATGAGGCCTATGTCAGCAAAACAGAACCAATGAGAGTAGCAGCCTGAAATGAAACCCTGATCTACCTTAGCAAGGCTGCAAACTGGTCGAAAAAGCAGGACCACCTCTCTTGAGAGGGTTCAAGATACTGCGCCCATAGGGGTTTTTCTCACCCAATGCAGCAACTTGAACGAGCGATGTTTGCTCGTCATTTGCAGTGTAAATGACACAGTCCACAAAGTTGAGGCGCCCAACGACATTTTGCGCGACATACCAAAACAGGTCTTCAATATTCGGGATCGAAATAAGATCGATTGCGAACGCATTTAGCGTCCTGAGCGTCGCGCGCTCGTCCAACTGCGTCGAAATGCCGGAAAACTCGGCGGTAATATCAGCCATTAATATAGCCCTCAATCTAACGTAATGGGTCACGTTAACCTGAGTACACCTTTACGTATAGCACCTATTATCCGTACTCCATCGGTTAAAGTATTGAAACTAAAGCATGACACGCGAAACCCGATGCATCGCGTCAAAGCGTAATTCAGAACTCACGGGAAAGATTGCCCCAGATCAATCCTGCACGTTTTATTGTCCGCTACTGTTGCGATAAGCGATTTGTGGCGGTCATGATGACAGCACCAAGTCGCCTCGTTTTAAATCAAGAGGGCGAAATTATGGGAAATCACAGCGTACCGCCAGAGCCGTCAAATCAGGCTCCGCTGAAACAGCTTTTTTGGTCAATTGTCTTCTTTTTGGCTGTCTTTGCCCTCTTTTCAACGCAACTCCCGACAAATCCGTTATCACAGACGATTGTTCCCTATAGTGAAATCAAAGAAGAAATCCGTAATGGTGATGTAAGGGAAGTGACGCTTGAGGCTTCAGCCATTGTCGCTATTTTGCGGTCACCCACGGCTGAAGGTATTGAACGGCATCGGGCAATCACACCCCTACAACCTGACCCTGAATTATTGCCTCTGCTTGAACAGGCAGGCGTCATTATCAGCGCGGTGGCACCTAGCAGTCCATCGCTCTTGTGGTCATTTTTGCCGTGGATTTTGATCTTTGCATTCTATTTCTGGCTAAGCCGTCGGATGACGGGCGGCGGGATCAAAGGTGGGCTACCGGGGGGGATAAGTGATTTTCTCGGCGGCAGGTCTGCCAAACCGACAAAACCTATTCGCAAAGTCACCTTTGCGGATGTTGCGGGTCAGGACGAAGCCAAGCGCGAGGTTTCCGAGCTTGTCGAATTCTTACGCGATCCGGATCGGTTTCGAAAAGTAGGTGCAACTGTGCCGCATGGTGTCTTGTTGATGGGACCACCCGGCACGGGCAAGACGCTATTGGCACGTGCGCTTGCGGGAGAGGCTGATGTGCCATTCTTCTCAACCTCTGGGTCGGAGTTTATTGAGGTGTTTGTGGGCGTCGGCGCTGGCCGTGTGCGCAAGATGTTCGAGGAGGCGCGAAAACAGGCCCCTGCAATCATCTTCATCGATGAATTGGACAGTATCGGGCGGACGCGTGGTACAGGCCTTGGTGGCGGTCATGACGAACGCGAACAAACGTTGAACCAGATTTTGGCCGAGTTGGACGGGTTTGCCGAACGCGAGGCTGTGGTGGTTTTGGCAGCAACCAACCGCCCTGATGTGCTCGACCCTGCGCTCTTGCGCCCGGGTCGGTTTGACCGCCATGTCACTTTGTCGCTTCCAGATAAGGTGGCGCGTCGTGCTATCCTGAACGTGCATGTCAAAGGTCTACCGATGCAGGGTGACGTTGATCTTGATCAGGTGGCGGCGGGCACGCCCGGCTTTTCGGGAGCCGACCTGAAGAACTTGCTGAACGAAGCGGCCATAACAGCGGCCCGTCGCTCCGCCAGCGATATCAAGGTCGCCGATCTGGACGAGGCCCGCGACAAGATCATGATGGGCACAGTCCGCACCCTCGCGATCCAGCCCGATGAAAAACACCGGTTGGCAGTGCATGAGGCGGGACACACGGCTGCGGCCTATTACAACCCGGCCGCCGATCCGTTGTATAAGGTCACAATCATCCCGCGCGGTCGCAGCTTGGGCACAACGCATATGTTGCCAGAAGTCGAGCGGCACACCCTTCCCGAGGATTATTTGACCGCGCAACTGACGACGTTGTTGGCAGGGCGTGCGGCAGAAAAGCTGTTGCTGGGGTCGGTCAGCTCTGGGGCCGATGACGATATCCGTCGGGCAACGGCAATGGCGCGTTCGATGGTGGCACGTTGGGGAATGGACCCCGACATCGGCCCTGTGGATTTGCGTGAAAGCGAAGATCATCCGTTTCTGGGCCAGCAGATCTCCCAGCCTCGGACCTTTGCAGATGAAACAGCAGCGCGTGTGGATCAGGCGGTGATAAAATTACTGCATGCTGCCGAAGGTAAGGCCGTGCAGCTTATCGAAGATCACCGCGACCAAGTTTCGATTTTGGTCGCCCGTCTAGAGGCAGAGGAAACGCTTGATCTGGAGGGTATACAATCCTGCCTTGAACCCAATGATAAGGTGAGGAAATTTGTGAAGAAGCCCAAGACTGGCAAGCCCACAAAGCAAAAATCGTCCTGATTTCATCACGCGCGGGAATTGATGAAAATCAATAGTGTGAGGACCTCTCATTGTAGCATGGATTCGTAACATGCTATTTAGGAGCACAGTAATGCGCAGCAATGATGAGATCAGAAACGATGTTTTAGCGGAGATTGATTTCGAGCCTCGGATCGAGTCCACCGAGATTGGCGTCACTGTTGACCAAGGCGCGGTTACTCTTTTTGGAACGGTAAAGAGTTATTACGAAGAATTGGCCGCCATCCGCGCCGCGAGACGTGTCAAAGGCGTGCATGCCGTGATTGAAAACATCAAGGTCAAATACCCGTCCGATACAACGATCACCGATGAAGATATTGCGAAGCGGATTTCGCAGCTTTGCGAGTGGAGCGCTATTTTTAGGAAGTACGATCTGAAGGCCGACGTCAAAAATGGCCGTGTGACGCTGACAGGTGCGGTCGATTGGCAGTACCAACGGAGTGATGCCCGCGACAAAGTTGCTCATTTGCGCGGTGTGACAGGCGTCACCAATGCCATCGTCATTAAGCCGCACGCATCGCAAACGGATGTCAAACACCAGATTGCGAAGGCAATGCATCGCAGCGCAACCTTAGAGGCGAGCAAGATTGAAGCGATCGTCGTGGACGGCAAAGTCACGCTTAAAGGAAATGTAAGCGCTTGGTTTGAACGCAAACTTGCTGAAGACGCCGCATGGTCAGTTGCTGGTGTCACGAGCGTTGAAAACAACATCAAGATTGCCTGAGTACCGCAGATAAACCAACGCAACACCCCTCGTCCCATCCCACTGTCCCGTGTTGTTTTGGTTTTGAACGGCGGCCCGAAACATTTCAGTTTCGGGCCGCAACTATTTTTACGGCACCGTGCAATTTCCCGTTAATTTGAAACGTGATTCCCAACACTCCTGCCCCACCAGTCATTTGCCGATACTGACTTTTTGACAGCTGGGCTCAACCCGATGAACAGGATCCCGATGGAAAAGAGACACCAAATCGCAGGCATTTCGTTTGGGTTTGTTGTCAGGTAGGCGGCCAAAACCGGACCGGCAACAAAATTGACAGCCACAAACCGCCACGCCCCATAAATCAACGGAATGACAAAGGCCGCAATCATATAGCTAGGAAAGCCGGAATGTATCCCAACCGCGTTTTCCAATTGCACGAACAGCCCATTGTAAGGCACGTCCCACGCGATATGCCAGTCGCCGGAAACAGTGCACCATTTGTCGGCGCAAAGCGGACTACCAGGCAGGCAGGTCCCGAAGGCGGTGTCAGGGATAAGCTGTACTAACATCACAGTTGTCGACACCGCACAGGCGCCATAAACCCAATAGCGTGCACGGGATTTGACCGCGACAGGCACCAGCTCCATCGCGAATGCGTTGATAAAGAAAGGCTGAATTGCGATGTGCAAATAGGACAGAATGGTGACCAATTGGTTGGAAGATGTCCCGCATTGATTTTGAACGTCAATCCCCCAGACCTGAAGCGCTTCCATGATAGAAAAGAACCCGAAGGTTAGCCAAATCGCGGGCGGGTCGTCGCGGTGATATGTGATGGCGGCTGCGACCGCACCAACTGTGACCATCGCGACAGAGACTTCTGTATTCCAACACATGGGACGCTCCTAACCTAAAGTACCGTAGCGCGGCCGTTGAACTGACGGATTGATATTGGTCACAATGAAATACCGGACTTACGTTACAGCTACGGCTCCAATGTTGCATTTCAGAAGGACATGACGACGATGGCAAAACAGAATGATCCAAGTCAAAAACAACCTGAAAACCAATTCGTTGCCGGAAAGCTTGCTGACGTTGCCGATTTGTTGGCGAAACAAGGCGCGATCCCGTTTCGTGTGCGCGCTTACCAAAGTGCGGCGGACTATGTTGCCGCCCTGCCCCAACCCATTCGCGACGTTTACCGCGAGACCGGTCGACGCGGCCTTGAGGATTTGCCCACAATCGGCGATTCAATCGCCGCCGCAATTGCAGAGCTTCTCGATACAGGTCGCTTGGGTATACTGGACAGGTTGCGCGGATCATCAGAGCCTGAAAAGCTTTTCCAAACGGTGCCGATGATTGGTCCACACCTTGCAAAAACCATCCATGACACTCTGCATATCGACACATTAGAGGCGCTTGAAGCGGCCGCAGCAGATGGCAGGCTCGCCAATGTGAAAGGTATAGGGCGAAGGCGTGTCGATGCCATCCGCAATTCTCTGAATAACATGCTCGCGCGCAGGCGTCCCAGTCCGCGTCAGAGTGGCGATATGCTCCCAACAGTTTCAGATATTTTGGCGGTGGATCAGTCCTATCGTGAACACGCCGATACCTTGCCCACAATCCAACCGCGTCGCTTCAATGAAAGCGGGGATTTGCGGATCCCAATTTTGCACACGGAGCGCGGCGCATGGGAGTTTACGGCGTTGTATTCCAATTCTTCAGCGGCCCATCAATATGGCAAAACCCGCGATTGGGTTGTGATCTATTACGAACGGGATAACCACCCCGAAGGGCAATCAACGGTCGTCACTCAGCGTGGCGGAGTGCTTGACGGTAAACGGGTTATTCGTGGTCGAGAAGAGGAGTGCGAAGACTTCTATCGGAGTTAAGATCGTGAATTAGATTTCGCCAGCGGTACTTTCGAAAATTGCGCCGAGGGCAACTTCACGGGGCTCTCGCGATTATTGCGCTTCCGCTATCAATAGCTGCCGATGGATATAGCACCACCTTGTCCCCTTCGTCTAATCCGCTGATGACTTCCGAGCTGGTTCCATCGCTTTTCCCGATCTCGACGGCCGTGAGTTGCGCCATACCATTTCTTTCAACGAACACCGACCACTGACCGCCTTCGCGAAAGAGGGCGCTTGCGGGCACTGTCAAAATATCCATTGCCTGCCAAATGACAATCGCGACTTCGAGCCTGTATCCGTGGCCAAGTCCGGGTCGTTCCTCTGCTGGCGTTAGCAGGGCAATTTCAACAGGTACTCTTTGCTCTTCGACGCCGAGCGCGGAGTATTTGGTGACGCCGTAAGGATCGATGCGTCGCACTTCGCCTTGCAGGTCATTTGCACCGCCCCAATCGCGCAAAATGACGGAATCCCCGACGGTCACTTGCACGGCGTCAGACGAAATCAGTTTAACCTCGACCTCCAACCCAGATGCAATATCGCCGATTTCCATAATCGGCGCGCCGACGGGTAACGTTGTTTCGCTTTCTTGCAAGACCTGCAATATCCGCCCATCAATCGGTGAATAGAGCGGAATTTCGTCGTCGCGTCTTTCTCCGTTTATGTTCTCCAACCCAAGGTCAGTGATACTGACGAGGTTTGCACGTGCATTGGCAACCTCGGCTTCGCGTAACTCGATTGAGGCCTCAGCGGTTTCGCGTCGGGCTTGACTGGTTTGCAGCGCGGTTCTGGCGCGTTGAAGTGCAACCTCGCTTGAAATTCCACTTTCAAACAATGATTTGGTGCGCTCGAAGTCGAGGGTTGCAAGTTCCTCAGCCGCGCTTGCCGCGCTCATTTCGGCTTGTGCCACACGCAATGCTGCGAGGGATCCGTTAAGCGCGGCGCTTGCTTGCTCGCGGGTGCGGCTGTCCAGCACTGTGGGATTGATAGGGCGCATTTGGGCAACGACTGTTTCGCGCCTGATAACTGGATCACCAGGATGGAGCTGAACACGCAATAGCCTGCCCGCAACCGGGGTCGAGACGATGTAGGTTTCGCGCACTTTGGTTTGGCCTTCTTCGTCTATCGTGACGGTCAAATCGCTGCGGCGCACATCACCTAAGTCGACCTCTGTAGGTCTCGGAGTGAATGCCCAGAAAAGCGTGATCGCAATGGCCGCAATAGCCGCGACGATGAGCACATTACGAGATAGTTTTGCGCGTTTTTCCATGATCACTACTCTCTTGTTTTAAGGGCCGAAATGATATCAGTCCGGTCGATATCGCGTTTCACGAGCCAGCCTGATGTCAGAGCGGCGCCAACGACAATTGCAATTGCTGTTCCCGTCGCCTTAGGCGCAAAAACGACAGGGATTTGGTAAAGGTCGGTCGAAAATCCCGCAGCAATCAAATAGGATAACGCGTTCCCCATAAAGACTCCGACCGGTAGGGCCACCAAGGTTACCACGGCGAGTTCGCCCAGAAGGACAAACGCTGTCTCACCTTCATGGAATCCCATCACACGCAGGCTTGCGAGGTCGCGGGTCCGTTCATCCTTGGCCACGCGAGCGGCATTATAGATGATTCCAAACGTGATCGCGAAAGCCATGAAGCCCATGATAAACCGAGCCGATCCCGCCCCTTGATCCATCAGTTCCTGAAAGGCTGCTTGTGCCTCCGTGCGCAAGCTCACCCCCGCCACGACTGGCATATTTTTGAGCGCCGCATAGACTTTCTTTTGCGCCCCGTCGTTGATCGACATGTAAGCCCCTGAAAGGCGGTTTGGCTCGTCCAAAAGCCTATTCAGGGCGTCGATATCCATAAAGGCGGGCGACCCCATAAGGCTTTCGGTGATGCCCGCGACGCGCGTGGTGACAACGGGTTGGGATCCTTGGCGGATATCTATGGTAATATCTTCCCCGACCCTCAGGTTCAGAATAGTTGCAAGAAGGACAGAGAGAACAACACCTTGCGACGGCAGCGCGATAGCTTGCGTATCAGCATCCAAAGCGCGAAACAGCTGCGCCTCTTGTGCAAGTCCGGTGATCACACCTCCATAATCACGCCGCCCGTTTCGCAGGATCACTGGCACGGCACGTATGGGCTCGACGCGCGTGACGCCTGCAATTCGCTGCATTTCAAAAATAGCTTTGGTTGAGGTTGGGGCCGCAAATGTAACAAAGGCATCCGAGCGATCAATTACATTGAACGTGCGCTCGATCGCCTCGTCAAATCCTTCGTAAATAATCAACATCGCCAGACTGAGTGACATCCCCGCAGCGATGCCCAACACCGCGCCAAGCATACGCAAGGGTTGCCGCACCACGCGTCTCACAACCATACGTGTCGGCTGGTCAAAGTAGCGGATGATCCCTTTGCCGAAGTTACCCGTCTTGGTGTAATCGGGGGGAGACGGCGGGCGCATGGCCTCGGCAGGGGCAAGCCGAAAGATACGCCGCAAAACGATCGCACCGCCCAAAGAGGCCACAGTGACGCTGGTAAAGATGCCAGTGAGGAACGACGAAAGCTCCAGCCGAAAAAGCAGGAACGGCAATTTGTAATAGGTCGTGTAGATCGGGATCGTGAGACGTCCAAGCACGACACCCAAAACGCACCCAAGAAGTGCGCCACCAAGTGCAATAATGACGACGAGTTGAAGGTAGTGAATGCTGACTTCGGTATCGGTATACCCAAAGGCTTTCATCAACCCAATCTCTTCGCGTTCAGACTGCACCATGCGGCTTGTCACAATATAAAGCAGAAACGCCGCAACAAGCATAAAGACAGGCGGGACGTTTTTTGCTGAAATTTCTAAGCCAGAAACCTCCTCAGTCAGAAACCTGTTCGACGGTTGATCCTCCACGCCATAAGCGCCCGCTGCTCCGTAAGGTTCCAGAATTCTGTCGACGCCATCGAGCACTGCATCGACATTCGCGTCGCGCCGCAGTGTTAGCAAAACCTCATTAAACGCGCCTTTGAGATCAAGTGCCGCGGCAAGGGTAGGGCGACCAATCCAAATAACACCAAATCGCGCGTCGTCCGGTATCATCTCACCGGGGGCTGCGTAATAAATGAACTCGGGTGATTGCGCGGTCCCGACCACATCAAAGATGCGGCGCGATCCGTTCAGGGTGACGCTGATCTGATGGCCCACTAGGATGCCATGGGCCTTGGCAAAGCTTTCCAAAAGCACAACTTCTTGGGATTGTCCGGTCTCCGGACGTCGACCAGATGTCAAACGAATCTCGTTAAGATGCCGCCGATTGTCGGTTGATAACGACAGAATACGTGCCGACACAGGCAGATCACGTGTGGCGACATCAATAAGCGCCACGCCTGTTACGCGCGTCTCTATTGTTGCGACGCCGACTATGTCGCGCATTTGGCTGGCGACATGTTCTGGCGCACGGACGACCGAAGCAAAGGCGTCGGCAAATTGGTGGCGCTCGTAATAAGTATCTCTCGTTTGGGTCAGTGAAGCGACCAGTCCGGACATCATCACCTGCAATGCAACGCCGATCCCGATGACAACCATAATCGCGACGGCCTGCCCCTTGATGCGCCAAAGGTCGCGGAACATTTTGGCGTGAAGCGGCTTCACCACTCGATCTCTTCGGCATCAACGGGAGACCCGTTCATTTGGATATCCCTGATCGCCCCGTCAGCAAAGTTGATGACACGGTCCGCCATAGCTGCGGTCGCTGCCGCATGTGTGATAATCAAGACTGTTGTGCCCAATTTTTCGTTCACGTCCTGCAGAACGCGCAGCACGGCGCGCCCTGTTGAGCTATCCAATGCGCCTGTTGGCTCATCGCAAAACAGAACCTCTGGTTGCTTCGCCACCGCCCGCGCAATTGCCACGCGTTGCTGTTCACCACCCGAGAGCTGCGCCGGAAAATGGTCAAGGCGTTTCCCCAAACCAACAATTTCCAGAGCCTCATCCGCACTCATCGGGCTAGCGGCGATTTCCGTGACAAGTTCCACGTTTTCACGGGCTGTCAAGCTTGGCATCAGATTATAGAATTGAAAGACAAAGCCGACGTGATTACGCCGATATGCCGTAAGCTCGCGATCACTCATTTTTGTCAAGCATTGCTCACCAAACCAAGCGTCACCTTCGCTTGCCTTATCAAGGCCCCCCAAAATATTGAGCAGCGTTGACTTTCCACTCCCCGATGGCCCGAGCAAAACAACAATCTCACCGCGGCCGATCTCTAGGTCAACACCCCGCAGAGCATGCACCGCTGACCGGCCTTCGCCATAGGTCTTGGTCAGACCCGTGGTCCTGAAGGCAAATGCAATCTCTGTTTCAATGTTCTTTGGCATGACCGGAATCCTAGATCATGAAGTCGCGTTCAGCCAATGACTCAAATCAATTTGGCCAATCGTGAGTGAGCGGCGCAAGTACGCTCACGACCATTTTGTGTCCGGCACAGGCGGATTCTGTACGATTAGCGCGGGATTAAATGGCAGAAAAACGCTCACCTTTTGCGGGTGGTTTCTTAACCATAGACATAGAAGTTGATTTGATTATGAACGACGCCACTAAATCTAGGTTTTTATTGAGTGCATGAAATGGCCCTGTGAGCGCCACAGATCGGCCCAAAAGTCAAAATATAAACCAAATATAAACGCATTTGACGCAAGCATGGCGTCTATACAGAATGAGGAATTTACCATTGTCGATGCAGGTATTGAGAACCTTGACGGTAGTTGGTGGCCTTTCGCTTCTCTTTGGCGGTGCGGCAGTTGGCGATCAGGCCAAACAAAGCGGTGGTCAAATCATTTCAATTAGCGCGATTGCAAACGGTAAAGAGCAGAGCTTCAATGCCTATCTGACCGGTTACAGTTTTTGGGACAACACCCCACCGGGGTCTGCCGCGATAGCAAGGCCGGTAATTCACCGTCAAGCGGGCGGTTCGGGTTCCTACAATGATCCCGTCACGATTGCCGTTGGTCACTCTATTGTCGGCGGGAAACAAACCCTCGATTTCCCTGCTGGAACACGGTTCTACATCGGTTCGCTTCAAAAATACGCCATCGTCGAAGATGTTTGTGGCGATGGCCCAACACCGCAAAGCGGTCCGTGCCACAGCGGCCGCAACGGATTGCCGTGGCTCGACATCTATGTGGGCGGTCAGAATACGAGTCCAGAGACCGCGAATGCTTGTATGCGCCAGATAACTGCCGTTCATACGTTCATCATCAATCCACGCGCTGGGTACCCTGTTGTTGTAGGCGAACTTGCAAACGATTGCCGACTGTTGTCGAGCTAACTTCGAACTCTTTTATATCCATTGGGCTAGCTTGACCGTCCCCATACGTTTCAGACTCCCCCATTTGGCGAGTCGACCTGTGAGTGCCCGCAGGACGGATCGATACACCGTGAAATACAGCAACTGGCGATAGAAAACCCTTTGGAAAGGTAAAACCCAAAGCTGCCAGTATGATTCTGAGCGGTCGTTGCGCCGATCCAGATGCAATGCTGTTACGGCCATAAGGACGTCCATCAATGGCAACATAATGTATCCAGCGATCAGCACAACTGACGCGTTTGGGTTCAAAGCCGGACGTCCAGCTAACATTTCACTGATCGCAACGCCTACAGTGGTGATCAAGACCAAGTCCGCGATTGGCGCAAAAAGCGCAAACAAAATGCCAAAGATCTGTAAGTCAATCAGTGAGACAAGACCAATACTGCGCTTTTCAGTGATGGCGGCCCGGTGCTTCCAACCCATTTGCATCATGCCCAATGTCCAACGAAGCCGCTGTTTCAAAAACGGCACGAGAGTGGCTGGCGCTTCGGTCACCGAAATTGCGTCTTCGACGAAACAAACCTTGTAACCTTTTCGTTGGATAGAAACGGTAAGGTCAGCGTCTTCTGCGAGGGTGTCGCCCGAGTAGCCCCCCGCTTTCTTCACCGCGGCAACGCGCCAAGCCCCGATCGCACCAGGTACCACGAGCATGCCATTAATTTTGTCGAACGCGCGGCGCTCAAGATTTTGGGCGGTGATGTATTCCAACCCTTGAAGTCGCGTCAAAAGATTCAGCCGATTTCCGACCTTCACGTTGCCGGCAACCGCGCCCACTTTCGGATCAACAAAGGGCGCTACAAGTTTGCGGATTGCATCCTTGCGCAATACTGTGTCGGCATCAATCGCCACCACGATATCCGTTTTTACATATTTATAGGCTGTGTTGAGCGCCCGCCATTTTCCGCCATTTTGCTGACTATACAACTTAACCCGCGGGTCATCGTCAAACGCAGACCGGACTACTTTCGCCGTGTCGTCGCTTGAACCATCATCGATCACGAGAACCCGCAGGTTTTTATAGTCAGACGCAAGGATTGTCCGGATCGAGGCCTCTATCACCGCCGCCTCATTGTAGGCCGCGACGACGACCGTCACCATCGGTTGAAATGTGGGGTCAGACGGCGCACGCCCACGTCTCCGCAACGCAAGAAAAAGGACCGTTGCAGAGCGCAGAATGCCAAGCAAAACAGTGGCCCAGAAAATTCCGGTGAACGCCGATTCTGTCATCATCAGAAAATTGAAAGACACCCCATCAATTTGTGCCCCGATACTGCCATCCGCTGGCATAAGGTCTGCGACCTCCACGCCGAGAATATCACTTGCTGAAACGAACGTGTAACCCTCTGACCGCATCTGGTCGATCATGGGACCCAGTGCCTTGACGGTCGCATGACGATCGCCACCTGAATCGTGCAACATGATCACGCGGCGTCCGATTTTGGCGCCATCCTGCACATACTGAATAATCTTGTCCGAAGGGGTATTCGCCCAATCGTAAGTCACGACATTGCTCCCCATCTCGACATAGCCCAACGAGGTTGCAATTCGTATCGGCTGCACAAATTCGGCTGTGTCTGGACCTTCGCTCTTCCCGAAAGGCGTCCGATAAAGCACCGTCCGGTGGTCCGTCAGCCCAGCCAGAGGTGGTCCTGCTTTTTCGACCAGTTTGCAGCCTTGCTAAGGTAGATCAGGGTTTCATTTCAGGCTGCTAATCTCATTGGTTCTGTTTTGCTGACATAGGCCTCATCGGGGGTCAAGATG
>Ga0181563_10004888_pt1 | contig 12399 bp, 15 predicted proteins | sample 011ome_25_FD_133759 | JGI IMG/M metagenome (GOLD analysis project Ga0181563, IMG submission 133759) | Coastal salt marsh microbial communities from the Groves Creek Marsh, Skidaway Island, Georgia - 011512CT metaG (megahit assembly) | ecosystem: Environmental > Aquatic > Marine > Intertidal... | reverse complement strand
GTCGATACGATATTCAAAACTGCTTTGTGCATATAGTTGAGAACTAAAAAGTAATACTAGAAAGAGGATTTTTTTCATACCTAAATATAGGTAGAAAATCTTATTCTTCTTCAGAAGACCACTGGTCTAAATTCTCTGGATAAAGGAAGTTGTTATACGGGAATCTTGTCACGTGAATATCTCGAACCTCTGCGTAAACTTTCTTTCTAAAATCATCGAGGTTTTCCTTGTTAAGAGCAGAGATAAAGATCGCTTCTCCATTCACGCGCTTCATCCAGGTTTGCTCCCACTCTTCTAGGGTAAAATGAGCCGAGGTTTTTTCAGTGATTAAATCGTCTTCATCAATAGTTTGGTGCTCGTACTGATCGATCTTATTAAAAACCATCAGGGTTTGTTTATCAGCACATCCAATTTCAGAAAGGATGGTGTTAACCGCCTCGATATGATCCTCAAAATCTTTATGAGAGATATCCACAACATGAAGGATTAAATCGGACTCTCTTACTTCGTCAAGTGTGCTTTTAAAACTCTCAACAAGCTGTGTTGGAAGCTTTCTGATAAACCCAACCGTATCTGCAAGTAGGAAGGGAAGGTTGCCGATCACTACCTTTCTTACAGTGGTATCTAGGGTCGCAAATAGTTTGTTTTCAGCAAAAACATCGCTCTTTGAAATCACGTTCATCAGGGTTGATTTTCCAACGTTGGTGTATCCCACAAGTGAAACTCTAACCAGAGCCCCTCTGTTTCCTCTTTGAGTTTCCATCTGACGATCGATCTTCTCTAACTTTTTCTTGAGAAGCGCAATGCGATCTCTTACGATACGACGGTCTGTTTCAATTTCAGTTTCTCCAGGACCACGCATCCCAATACCCCCTTTTTGACGCTCTAAGTGCGTCCAAAGACCTGTAAGTCTCGGAAGTAAGTATTCGTATTGAGCGAGTTCCACCTGTGTTCTTGCATAAGAAGTTTGAGCACGTTGAGCAAAGATGTCTAAGATGAGGGTAGTTCGATCGACAATCTTACATTGGAGTTCTTTTTGAATATTGTTTTGTTGAGCAGGAGTGAGCTCGTCGTCAAAGATGACTGAACCTATATCATTGGCTTCTACAAAAGCTTTGATCTCTTCAATTTTCCCACTTCCAATTAAAGTTTTTGGATTGATGGTGCTGATTTTTTGAGTAAACCTTGCCATCACTTCACCACCTGCGGTATAAGTTAAAAATTCTAATTCATCTAGATATTCATCAACCTTTTCTTGGTCTTGACCTTGATTGATCACACCAACAAGAATTGCCTTTTCATATTCTCTTTCTTGTTCTTCTATCATGAATTAGTTTTTTTTAGCGTAAAGAGGCACTGATGAACAGGCTTCTCCATAGAGTATTTTTTGTGCCTGAGCTTGAAGTTTTTCCAACAACATCAGATAGGCATTTTGAGGCATATCAATTTTTGAACAACCTTTGATAATGATATTCTTCCCTTTATAGGGAGCGCTGTCTAATGAATCGATCACTTCTTTCATCAATACAGTGTCGAGATCCTTTTTAGAACCAACCACAATCTTTTTTGCAACAGTTTGTAAATAGGTGCTGATTAATAAATAAGCCCATGAAGGGATAATCGCCTCTTGACTGTTGTACAGAAATACAAATTTGTTTTGATAAAGGGACCAATCATGCGATTTTAAAGCAGCTCTAAATTCTTTTTCAATCAGGATAAACCCCTCTTTTAGCCAAAGAGAAATATCAATGCCTATACGTTCACCTCTTGGATAGAGTTCTTCCAAGTCTACAGTGATGAGTTTGCTGTTTGCAACCCTATTTACAATGGGTTCTTCCATGGCGCTATTTTAGAGCATTCCCAATTCTAATTTGGCTTCTTCGCTCATCAGCTCTTGCGTCCAAGGCGGATCAAAGGTGATCTCTACGGTAGCATCGTTCACCTCATCAATAGATTTGACCTTTTCTTCTACTTCCATGGGTAGTGTTTCTGCCACTGGGCAGTTTGGAGTGGTAAGAGTCATGAGAATCTTTATATCGTTGTTTTCGTTGACAAAAACATCGTAAATAAGACCTAACTCATAGATGTCTACAGGAATTTCAGGGTCAAAAATAGTTTTTAAAACCCCAACAATTTTCTCTGCTAAATTGCTTGATTCTTCACTCATCTTACTTATTGATTTAATTGTGTTCTAAACGCAATAGCGTATAATTTGATTTGTTTAATCATGCTCACTAATCCATTAGCTCTAGTTGGTGATAAATGCTCTTTAAGACCAATTTCATCTATAAAAGATGTGTCCGCCTCCATGATGTCTTCTGGTTTTTGATGAGAAAACACACGGATGAGAATTGCGATAATTCCTTTGGTGATGATGGCATCTGAATCTGCTTTAAATATCAACTGATCGCCTTCTAAAGCGGCATGTACCCATACTTTTGATTGACAACCTTTGATGAGGTAGTCATCTGTTTTGTAGTTCTCATCGATAAGTGGCAGTGATTTGCCCAATGAAATCATGTATTCATAGCGCTGCATCCAGTCGTCGAACATTGAAAATTCGTCGATGATTTCTTCTTGTATTTCAGAGATAGATTGACTCAAACTGTTTAAATTTTATAACAAATATAGTTAACTGAGCATTTCTTTAGCTTTAATAACGCCAGCAATTAATCGATTGATTTCATCTACAGTATTGTAAAAACTAAAACTGGCTCTAACCGTTCCTGGGATTTGATAAAAATCCATAATCGGTTGTGCACAATGATGACCCGTACGAACAGCAATTCCCATTTGATCTAGGATACTTCCGATATCATAGGGATGAAGTCCCTTAATATTAAACGATAGAACAGCTGTTTTTTCCTCAGAGGTTCCATAAATTTCAACCCCTTCGATTATAGATAGCTTTTCTGTTGCGAGCTCTAAAAGCTGTTTTTCATAGGCAGCTATCCTCTCAAAACCAATAGAGTTCATATAGTCTAAGGCAGCGCCAAAGGCAATACCTCCAGCGATATTAGGAGTTCCTGCCTCAAATTTATGAGGAAGACCTGCATAGGTTGTTTTTTCAAAGGATACCGTTGCGATCATTTCACCACCACCTTGATAGGGAGGTAACGCCTCCAAACGTTCCTTTTTGCCGAAGAGCATCCCAATCCCCGTAGGACCACAAAGTTTATGAGCCGATACGGTATAAAAGTCAACATCTAATGCTTGAAGATCAGCTTTGATGTGAGGAGCTGCTTGTGCGCCGTCTATTAAGACAGCAGCACCAACGGCATGTGCTTTTTCAATAATGGTCTCAATTGGATTGATAACTCCAAGAGCATTGGATACATGGTTGCAAAACACCAATTGTGTTCGATCACTTAAAAGTGATTCATATGTTTTTAAATCGAGCGCACCACTAGCATCCATCGGAATAACCTTTAAGCTAGCTCCAGATTGCTCACAGGCCATTTGCCAAGGAACAATATTGGAGTGGTGTTCCAAAGCTGATACAATGAGTTCATCTCCAGGGTTTAAAAGCTTTGCGTATCCGCTAGCAACGGCATTGATACTATGAGTGGTTCCAGAAGTAAAGATCACTTCTTCTGGATGAGCAATATTAAAATGCTGCTGTACTTTTTTTCGAGCTACTTCAAAAGCTTCAGTCGCCTGTTGTGAGAGCGAGTGAACTCCTCTGTGAATATTAGCGTTGTAATTGGAGTAATAATCCACAATACAATCAATCACCTGTTTGGGAGTTTGAGAAGTTGCCGCATTGTCCAAATAGACCAAATCGCTTCCGTTGACTTTTCGATTCAGAATAGGAAAGTCGTTTCTAATGCGCTCTATGTCTTTTGAACTTAAATTCATTTCTAAATACTAAAACCGAGTTCAACACCTAATTTCTTAGCGATGATTTTATTGATTCTCTTTTTGACAACAGGAAGGGCTACGCTTTCCAAAACATTGTTCGCAAATGCATACATCAAAAGAGCTCTTCCTTCTTTTTTAGGGATCCCTCTCGATTGTAAGTAAAAGAGTGCATCTTCATCCAATTGACCAATAGTACAACCGTGTGAACACTTCACATCATCGGCAAAAATTTCCAACTGAGGCTTTGAATTAATAGTCGCCTTATCCTCCATAAGGATATTGTTGTTTTGCTGAAAAGCGTTGGTCTTTTGAGCGAGCTTGTCAACTATAATCTTCCCGTTGAATACTCCAGTTGAAGATTGGTCATAAATTCCTTTGTAGTCTTGGTGACTCTCACAGTTTGGTTCTCTGTGGTGAACTAAAGTGTGATGGTCGACATGCTGTTTGTCTCCAATAATAGTTACCCCTTTTAAGATGGAGTTGATATTTTCTCCATTTTGAAAAAAGTTGAGGTTGTTTCGAGTGAGTTTGCCTCCAAAAGAGAAGGTGTGCACACTGACCACACTATCGCGTTTTTGATCGATATAGGTATTGTCAATCAGCGAAGCAGAAAGTGAATCATTTTGAATCTTGTAGAGATCAATCTTGGCGTTTTGCTCTGCAAATAACTCAGAAACCACATTGGTAAGCGTCTCGTTTTTAGTTAGACTTTGATGACGTTCGATGATTTGCATTTCTGCACCTTGGTCAGCAATAATCATATTACGAGGCTGAATCATCAGTGCCGCTTCTACACCTGATGAAAAATTGATAATTTCAATTGGCTTGTCAGCAACTGTATTTTTAGGGATATAGATAAAGGCTCCCTCTTTGCTAAAAGAAGTATTGAGGGCACTCAATGAGTCCTCTTTTGAAGCTGCTTTATTAAAGTATTTGTCGATGAGGTGTTTGTATTGAGGCTTCTTAAAAGCAGCACTCATCAAACATACATCGATTCCCATATGAGTCGTTTCAGAAAGGAATGAAGAATAAACACCATCGATAAAAACGAGTTTATAGGTTTCAATTTCGTGTAAGAAGTATTTTTTAACTTCTTGGTAATTGACACAGTCTTCTTCCTTTGGAAATAGGGAATAATCAGTGTTCTGTATTTTTGCCAGTGAAGTGTATTTCCAAGCTTCATCTTTTTTTGTAGGGAATCCCTTGTTTTCAAAAACTTTGATGGAATCGTTGCGAAGATCTAAAATAGGATCCTCTAAGTCCAAGTTGTTTTCAAAAACAGCAAAAGAAGCGAGAAGTTTTTCTTTTAATTCCATCTTATTGAGCGGCTTCTTGTTTGATCCAATCGTAACCTTTTTCTTCTAATTCTAAGGCTAATTCCTTCGTTCCAGATTTGACAATCTTTCCGTTGTACAATACGTGTACAAAATCCGGTACGATATAATCTAAAAGACGTTGGTAGTGTGTAATCACTAGTACTGCATTGTCTTTGCTCTTGAGTTTGTTCACCCCATTAGCTACAATTCTAAGGGCATCGATATCGAGTCCTGAATCGGTTTCATCTAAGATGGCAACCTTTGGTTCTAACATCGCCATTTGAAAAATTTCATTTCTCTTTTTCTCTCCACCAGAAAACCCTTCATTAAGCGATCTCGATAAGAATTTGCGATCGATTTCAAGCATGGAGGATTTTTCTTTGATAAGCTTCAGCATTTCGTTTGCTGGCATATCTTCCAATCCTTTTGCTTTCCTATTGGCGTTGATCGCTGCTTTGATGAAGTTCGTTACACTCACTCCTGGAATCTCAACAGGATATTGAAACGACAAGAAGATCCCCTTATGAGCTCTTTCTTCTGGATCTAATTCATCTATATTTTCACCGTCTAAAAATACGGAGCCATCGGTTACTTCAAAATCTTCATGCCCTGCAATCACTGATGAAAGGGTACTCTTTCCAGCACCATTAGGTCCCATGATGGCGTGAACCTCTCCAGGTTTGATTTCAAGGTTAATCCCTTTGAGTATTTCTTTGTCTTCTACACGAGCGTGTAAATTCTCGATTTTTAACATAGTCTTCTATTTATCCTACTGAGCCTTCAAGGCTGATTTCTAATAATTTTTGTGCTTCTACAGCAAATTCCATTGGTAATTTGTTGAGGACTTCTTTTGAAAATCCATTGACGATTAATGCGATGGCCGTCTCGGTATCAATTCCTCTTTGGTTGCAATAAAATATTTGATCCTCTCCAATTTTTGAAGTGGTTGCTTCGTGTTCTATTTGAGAAGATTTATTGCTCGCTTCTATATAAGGGAAGGTATGAGCACCACACTCATTTCCCATAAGTAATGAATCACATTGAGAGAAGTTTCTAGCATTGGTCGCTCTTGGACTTACTTGAACCAATCCTCTATAGGAGTTTTGTGATTTTCCAGCAGAAATACCTTTGGAGATAATGGTACTCTTGGTGTTTTTTCCAAGGTGAATCATCTTAGTTCCTGTATCTGCCTGTTGGAAATTATTGGTAACTGCAATCGAATAAAATTCTCCGATGGAGTTGTCTCCTTTTAATACGCAGGATGGGTATTTCCAAGTGACTGCAGATCCTGTTTCTACCTGAGTCCATGAGATTTTTGAATTGGTGTGACAAATTCCTCTTTTTGTAACAAAATTGTAGACACCCCCTTTCCCTCGCTATCACCAGGGAACCAGTTTTGAACAGTCGAATATTTGATTTCTGCATCGTCTAATGCGATGAGTTCCACTACAGCAGCGTGTAATTGATTTTCATCTCTAGAAGGAGCCGTACATCCTTCCAAATAACTCACGTAAGAGCCCTGATCAGCCACCACTAGTGTTCTTTCGAACTGCCCAGTACCTGCTTGATTGATTCTAAAGTAAGTAGAAAGCTCCATAGGACAACGAACGCCTTTTGGAATATAGCAGAAGGATCCATCTGAAAAGACCGCTGAGTTTAATGCAGCGTAAAAATTATCTTTCTTAGGAACAACAGATCCAATGTATTTTTGTACGAGCTCAGGGTGTTTTTTAATCGCTTCTGAAATAGAGCAAAAGATAATTCCTTTTTCTGCTAGGGTTTCTTTAAAAGTTGTTGCTACAGAAACAGAGTCCATCACAATATCAACAGCGACCCCAGCTAATTTTTTTTGCTCGTCCAATGAAATACCAAGCTTGTTAAAAGTGTCCAATAGTTCTGGATCTACTTCGTCTAATGACTCGTATTTTGGTTTTTTATTTGGAGCAGAATAATAAGAAATGTCTTGGAAATCCGGTTTCTTATAGGTCACATTAGCCCACTGGGGCTCTTGCATTTCCTTCCAGATTTTAAAGGCGTCTAGACGCCAAGCGGTCATCCAATCGGGTTCTTCTTTTTTCTTAGAAAGGGCAATAACGACTTCTTCGTTAAGTCCTTTGGGAAAGGTGTCCGATTCAATATCCGTATAAAAACCGTATTCGTACTCTTTGGATTCGAGCTCTTTTTTTAATTCTTCTTCTGTGTATGCCATAATCAGTTCTTAAAGCGAAAAGCTTTCTCCACAACCACAAGTGCGTTGAGCGTTGGGGTTATTAAATACAAAGCCTTTACCATTTAGTCCACCTGAATACTCTAAAGTAGTGCCTACTAAATACAGAAAACTCTTTTTGTCGACACAGATCTTTACGCCATTATCCTCAAAAACCTTATCGGTTTCAAGGGAGGAATCATCGAATTTTAATTCGTAAGACAACCCACTGCAGCCACCACTTTTAACCCCAACACGGACATATGCCGTATCTGGATTAAAGCCTTCCTCAGTGAGAAGACGGAGCACTTGCTCCTTAGCCGATGTTGATACTTTAATCATTTCTTAAATGGATTAATTCTAAATAGAGAACAAATATACGACTAAATAAGGGCAAATCAATGATTTTATGATTAGTTTAAGCTTTAGTGCGATAAATTAATTTGATAGTATAGAATTCCCTAGAATAGGAGGTTCAAAAAGGATTATTCTTCCCCAAAAGAATTCCACCCCATTGCTTTTAATGGAATTTTTTGATCAGCTCTAGTCACTAGATGAGCCCCCATAGCTTCTTCAGTCATATAACCGATGACCGTCAGATTTGGATTAGCTTTAATCTTGTCGTAATCCTTTTGAGCAACCGTAAAAAGCAATTCATATTCATCTCCACCGCTTAGTGCAATGGTGGTTGAGTTTACTTCAAACTCTTCACAAACACTGATAACAGTTGGGTCGAGAGGAAGTTTTTCTTCATAGAGATCACATCCCACTTTGGAATGCGTACACAGGTGTAGAATTTCAGAAGAAAGCCCGTCCGAAATATCGATCATCGACGTTGGAACCACCTCTAAATCGCTAAGTAATTTGACAATATCAACTCTAGCTTCGGGTTTTAATAAACGCTCTACGATGTATTGGTAGGGTTCTAAATCAGGTTGGTTATTAGGATTGACTTTAAAGACTTCATTTTCACGTTGCATGACTTTAAGACCCATATAGGCACCACCGAGATCCCCACTAACTACTAGTAAATCAGTTGGTTTTGCTCCAGATCGATAGGTGATTTTTTTCTCATCTGCAATACCAAGAGCTGTAATACTGATGATCATTCCTTTAGTTGAAGAGGTGGTATCTCCACCGACCACATCAACTTTATAGAGTTCAGCAGCTAAGCGAATTCCAGAATACAATTCCTCTAATGCTTCCAGAGGAAATCTATTTGAAACCGCAATGGAAACCGTGATCTGAGTAGGAGTTGCATTCATGGCACATACATCTGATAGGTTGACCATTACCGCTTTGTACCCCACGTGTTTTAAAGGCATGAATCCCAAGTCAAAATGGACTCCTTCCACAAGCATATCTGTTGTCATAACGACTTTACTGTCTTTAAAATCAAGAACAGCAGCATCATCTCCAATTCCCTTTAAGGTGGATTTGTGTTGTAGTTTGATGTCCTTTGTGAGTGTATCGATGAGCCCAAACTCACCTAATTGTTCTAAATCTGTTTTGGGAGTCGTCTTGTCTTCTAACATGGCGCAAAGGTACTATTTTAGTTTAGGAATTCATCAAATCTTCTAGTTCATCAGCGAGAATCGGAATGTTCTTCATCAAATTAAATGGTTCACCCTCTTGTTGAAGCACCACATCATCTTCAATACGAATTCCAAATCCTTCATCTGGGATATAAATTCCAGGCTCAACAGTAAAGACCATACCGGCTTTCATAGGAGTATTTAAAGCACCGTAATCATGAGTGTTTAACCCCATATGATGTGAAGTTCCATGCATAAAGTATTTTTTATAGGCGGGCCAAGTAGGGTCTTCGTTTTGTATCGCTGCTTTGTCCAATAGACCTAGCCCTAAGAGTTCAGAGGTCATTATTTTGCCGACTTCTTTGTGGTATTCATCCCATAGAACTCCTGGTCTAAGCATGGAGGTAGCCTCCTCTTTTACTCGAAGGACTGCATTGTAAACAGCTTTTTGTCGATTGGAGAAGCGACCATTTACAGGAATGGTTCTTGTGAGATCAGAACTGTAGTTAGCGTATTCAGCAGCTACATCCATCAGAATTAAATCACCAGATTGACACTGCTGGTTGTTTTCGATATAGTGGAGTACATTGGCATTGTTTCCCGATGCGATAATAGGAGTATAGGCAAATCCTTTTGATCTGTTGCGAACAAATTCATGGAGGAGTTCTGCTTCAATTTCGTATTCCCAAACACCCGGTTTCACAAAAGAGAGCAAACGTCTGAATCCTTTTTCAGTGATATTACAAGCTTCTTGAATGAGTTCGATTTCTTCCGGTTCTTTAACCCCTCGGATGGCTTCTAAAATTGGAAAGCTCTTGGCTCTTTTATGCGCTGGAAATTGCTCAAGTGTTTTTTTGATAAATCGATCTTCACGAGTTTGAGTTTCAACAGCCTGCCTGTAATGCTCATTGGTGTTGAGATAAATGGTGTCCACTTCGCTCATCAGCTGGGTAAACACGTGATCAAATTCACTGAGCCACAGTACCGTTTCAACACCTGAAATTGAAGTAGCCTGCTCTTTGGTCAGTTTGGCTCCCTCCCAAATAGCGATATGTTCATTGGTTTCACGAACAAATAATACTTCTCGGTATTTTTTGTTGTAAGCATCGGGACACAATAGGAGAATCGTTTCTTCTTGGTCGGCACCACTGAGGTAAAAAAGATTGCGTTCTTGCTCAAAGGGCATGGTAGAATCAGCACCAGTAGGATACATATCTAATGAATTAAAAACAGCAATACTTTTTGGCTTCATTTGAGCTGTAAACTTAGCTCTGTTTTTTACAAATAGACGCGAAGGAATAGCATGATACTTCATAAGAGGGTTATATGGTTGTTATTTGTCAGGGTGACTTTCTCGGTATTTTTTATAGGCTTTGATCCCAATCATCAGTAAGATACTGAGAAGAATGATTCCGATAAATCCATAGATCCAACTAAAGGATGTTTTTAGAATTACGATAAATATAATAGCGAACAACAATAGGGTGGCAACCTCATTAAAAATACGCATGTATTTAGAGCTGTGGGTAATTTGCCCTCTAAAATAAGCTTTGGCAATCTTGTGAATTTTGAGATGATAGAGCCATAATAAGAGTACAAATCCGAGCTTTAGTTGCATCCAAAGAAGTCCTAATAGAGGAGGGTTGATCAAAAGCAGGATTACAGCAAATAATGTCGCTAAAATAGCTGAAGGCCATGTGATGATATTTAAAAGCCTTCGTGTCATTAACAATAGTTGTGGCAAGAGGTGTTTTTGGGTGTCCTCAGGCTTTTGTTTTGCTTCGATGATATAGATAAACAACCTGGGGAGGTAAAACAATCCTGCAAACCAAGTGATCACGAAAATAAGGTGTAAAGCCTTGATGTTATTGTAGAGTTCTAACATGAATCTTAGGGTCAATTAAAGAGTAAAGATACATAAATCGAGATTGATTTGCAGTTTGTCTGAATTGAAATCATGACTAATAAAAAATAAGTATCTTTGTGTACGTATAATAAATTTAAAAACATACGTATACTTAGATGAAATGGATACAAAATTGACCTTAAAATTAGACGCTAGTGTTATTCAAAAAGCAAAAAATTATGCAAAGATTAATAACACTAGTTTATCGAGAATTGTGGAAAGTTATTTAGATGTTATTACAGCTGAAGAAGCTGAAGTCACTTATGAAATTTCTCCTTTTGTTAAAAGCATAGCCACAGGTGTTAGTATACCTAATGACATTGATTTGAAAGAAGAATACTATCAAAACCAAATAAAAAAGTATCGATGAAACAGCGTTTATTTATAGACACTAACGTTGTTTTAGATCTTTTGAACGAACGGAAACCATATTATAATCCTATTGCTCAAATCGCGTCATTAGCAGATAACGATCAGGTAATTATGGTTGTATCACCAATTTCTTTTGCAACTGTTAATTATTTTATATCCAAATATGAAAGCTCTACTATTGCAATAGAAAAATTGAGAAAAATAACGGTGCTATGTGAAATATGTACTATTGATGAGCATACAGTAAAAAAGGGATTGAATTCTGAATTTAAAGATTTTGAAGATTCACTACAATATTATTGTGCAACTGAATCAAGATGTGATGTGATTATTACAAGGAATCAAAAAGACTTTAAAAAGTCTACAATACCAGTTATGAATTCAATGGAATATTTACAAAGTATCAAATAAAAAAGATGCTACTATATGTAACATCTTTTTCTTAATAATCTAGTTTTTCTCAAAAGGACCTATATTTGGAGCTGAACCTGTAAATGCTTTGCCAACATCAACTCCTTTGTCGATTAAATCACTTCCGTCTACCAACTTCATATAATCAATATTAGGCAAACTTCCATCAGCCTGTCTAGGACTACTTAAAAGCTCAATGCTCAAGCTTTTGTAATCAGCTGAGGTAGCAGAAAGTCCATTTTGCCAACTGTTATTTGAGACTTCTGTAGATGTAACATCGTATCTGTCGCCATTTGTTCCTTCTAAAGAAAAAGTGTTCTACTCAAAAACAATAAGACATCACTAATTCCAATAGGTTGACATTTGGTAAGCAACCATTTAGGAGCAATCATAAGGGGAAGTTTTTCAATAAGGTCTCTTATAATTTCAAAGGAGGCACTCCCAGAACCAATAATTATTCCCGCTCTAAGCGTTGTAGTGTTATAAGAACCTCTTGATAGCAAGAGTTCTACATTTTTTCTTGAACTTAAATGCTTGGAAAGATTAGAGCTATTAACGATTCCGCTTAAATAAATTAAGTGCTCAATCGAAGTTGTTTCTAAATAAGCGCTGAAATTTTCTGCACATTGAGCCTCCAATGAGGTATAATTTTCATGAGACGACATAGAGTGCACCAAATAATAAGCCCCTTGAATATCCTTTGGAAGCGTGTTGAGAGTTTCTTTTTTTAATAAATCAACTTCGATCACTTGAACTAAGGGGTGGTCTTTCAATTCTTTAGAAAATCGTTGT
>Ga0181563_10004885_pt1 | contig 12406 bp, 10 predicted proteins | sample 011ome_25_FD_133759 | JGI IMG/M metagenome (GOLD analysis project Ga0181563, IMG submission 133759) | Coastal salt marsh microbial communities from the Groves Creek Marsh, Skidaway Island, Georgia - 011512CT metaG (megahit assembly) | ecosystem: Environmental > Aquatic > Marine > Intertidal... | reverse complement strand
GTGACTATGGTTGTGGAGAAACACCACATTTGGTTATTGGTCATGCGAATGTGAACAGCGACCGATTGATTTTGTTTTTAGGTGGTACATGGAGTAAACCAGATAACTATCAAGAGATTTGCGATTATATCTGAAGTGCTGGTTACCATGTGATTTCTTTGGCTTATCCGAATAATGTGCCGGCTGCTCCATTGGGTGATTCTGAAAACCCAGAAGTGTATAGCCAATACCGACAAGAAATTTGTTACGGAACGCCTATTTAATTGGATGTAACTGTAGACTCTCTAAACAGCATTGATCAGCGTTTTCGTAACTTAATTTCCTATCTCGCGGAAACAAAACCGGAAGAAGGTTGGAGCAATTATGTTTCAGCTGGAGAACCGATTTGGTCAAAAATAACAGTAGCGGGACATTCGCAAGGCTCTGGCCATGCGGGTTATATTGCCAAGCAAGTAGCGGTAGATCGGGTGGTTATGTTTGCCGGTCCAAATGATTTTCAGACATCTTCAAGTTCACCAGGTGATTGGTTAGCGGATGGTTCTGCAACAGCGCTCTCTGATTATTATGCCTTTTTACATGCAGAAGATGATGTCGCATCTTATGCCAATCAAGTTGAAAATCTACGCGCGATGAACGTCCTTGGTATTGATGATACTACGATTCAAATTGAAAGTCAGTCAGGTCCAAATTTTGGCGGATACAATTCGTACCACACCAATTTAGAAGTCATTTCTGAACATAGTTCCGTTGCGAACTCGAAATGGCATATGAGTTCATTTTGGAACTACCTTTTTGATTTATTAAACTAGTCACGGACAAATGTAAACAAGGTGCCGTTTAACCACCTTTTAATATTTCGATCCGTTAGAAATTTACCGATATAATAATTTGCACTATCATCAAAAGCCATACTGTTTTTGGCAATTTCCTTTTCTGGACCAACCGTGCCGTAATAGTTAGAATGCACAAAATAGACCGTGTTATTTCGTTTTAACAAGAATCCGACATGCATATCCAAACCAACAATATAGAGGTTGTCCTCGGATGACAATACAGCTTTCAAAGCTTCTGGTTTAGAAGCATATTTGGTCATCTTCTCGCATGTTTGTTCCACAATAGCCTTAGAATACATCTTTGCTAAGTCATAACGATTCCAATTAAACCCCATATGTTTTAGCGTGGTGGATACGAAATAACCACATGCAATTAATTTGTCCGAACCAGGACGGTTGGTATGTCCATTATAATCCCATTTGGTCCCTACCCAATGTGGAAAAATGCGATCCTCAAATTGGTGTAAAAAATAAGATCGACAAGAATCCATTGATTGATTCTCCGATTTTAAAGCTAACCGATCAGTTTTAATTTCGCTTAACAACACGTCATAATTTCCCAATTCAGTTTGGGCAGTGCACGTTAAAACAATAATAAGAGAATAAAAGAGGAAGGTTTATCGCATAGCTTTTCTTTTTAGAATGCACCATACGATAAAAAGTAACAGATTAGTTCACAAACGTTACTTTACCTATCTGAATCGTTCCGTTGATTTCAATTTGATACAGAAAAACACCTTTTGATTTTAAGCCAAATCGGTTGTTTGTTCCATTCAATTGTTCCTCCAAAACCAATCGCCCATCTAAACCAAAGAGTCGAACAGTACCGTTTTGAGCTGATTCCGTATTAATAATAAGGTCTGAACCACTGGTGAAAACTGAAATTTCATTTTCATTTTCTTCAACACCAGTTCCAAAAGGGTTATAGATTAATTCAATATCATCAATCCACATTTCACTACCGTCCACTGCGATAGTGCTGTCACCTGAGGTGACTACCATTAATGCATAAGTGGGATTGTCGCCAGAAAAATAATTAAACGGTGCAGATACTCTTGTCCATTCTGAAATGCTACCTTCCACATCAATTCGTGCTTTTGCCACCCAGTGTGAAGTAGAGCCTGCTTCTGGAAGTTTGCCTTCTGCTCCGCTAGTATGCAATAGGATTTCTAACTTTCCACGATCACCTCCCTCAGGATTATATTTTACCCAAGCAACCAAACTATCTGGTCGATCTGTAAATGAATAATACCAATCACTATTATCTGTATTGGTGAACACATACCCTTCTTCTGGATCGAAATCGGCATGAACTTGACCATTGGTCATAATACCATTGGCCACAATACCACCAGTAGTTGTGTTTTTTAAACGCGCCGAATAAGTGCCCGTATGCGCATCCGTGCTTTGAAATAATACAATCGGAGCAAAAAAGCCTAAGGCATCTGCTGTTTTTAAAGAACTCCATTCTTCTGGTTCATCCTCAGATCCAGTTACATCTTCCCAGGCGCCTTCAAATCCAGAATTTGCGATTTGAGCTTGTCCAAAACTGATGCCGCATATTAGCAACATAAAAAATAGTAAATGTGTTTTCATAGTTAGTTGGTTTACTGGTAAATGTAATAAATTGATCTTTATGACCAACTAAGTATTGTAAACGAAGGGTTATTTACGTCCGAAATCGGCTGGAATCTCTCCCCACACCTTGGTTTCCCATTTGAGAATAGGGTTTTTGAACGTGTTATTTCTTAACCATTTTTCAGCTCGAGCAATCAAATTACGAACCTCAGGAGGTGGTTGCTTATTCGTTCGGCAAAGCTTTTGGCGAACCCATCCCATGGCAATGCGCGAGTCAGAATAGATCGGCATAGCCTTCATTTTGGGGTCCTTATTTCCGTTTAAATAAGCTAATGCATGAACCAGTGCGAGAAACTCACCGATGTTATTCGACCCTTTCTTATAAGGGCCAACGAGAAAAACAACCTCTTTACTAAACGTCCAAACGCCTTGGTATTCAAAATCGCCTCGACCATTGCAAGCTGCATCCACGGCTAAACTTAATTCAATTGGTTCACCAATTTTTTCTAATTCTGCAACACTCAGGTCTTTGGTTTTTTTATAATTACCATCCTTGTACTTATCAGGGTGCTCTGTAAAAGCTTTTTCAGCCAACTGTTTACTGCCGAAGGTTTTATAAATCGAACCTTTAAAACCTGTAATTTGAGCACGTGCTTCGTCCCAGTCCGTATAGATACCTGGCTTATGCCCGTTCCATACGACATAATAGTATTGCTTTTTACTTGATTTTTTAGCGGGAACAGAATCTGGATCTTTAAAAGCTTTTTTGGCCTGTTCAAGTGAGGTGAATGAGCGAAACTTAGCGTTACGATACCCTCTGATTTCGCGCTGACAATGTTCCCATGAATCATAGATGCCGGATGTATTGCCTTCCCATACGACGTAATATTTTTGTTGTTTTTTGCTCATTCTTTTAATCGATTGATCGAATAGGTGTCACGCTTTGGTTGATAAAGATCAAAAATAATCTTAATTCAATTGTTCAACAATTTTTTTACCATTCATCTAAAATTTATACCATTTAAGTAAAAGATCTCCACACAGGAAACAAAAAACATGAAAAACGTTTCCGTTGTATAAAAAGTTTATAAATTTGCACCCATGGAATCGAAGAAGGAAGAACTAATCCAAGAAGCACTTGCTGTCTACATGAAGTTCGGCATCAAAAGTGTGACCATGGATGAAATGGCGAGACAGCTAGGCGTTTCCAAGAAAACTCTGTATCGCTATGTAAGTGATAAAAATGAATTGGTGGAGGCTTGCGTCTTGCATGACCACGAATGTGCAATGTCAGGAATACAGGACATACTTGGTAAGAAATTAAACGCAATCGAAGAATTATTAGAAATTGGAAGGTTTTTAGTAAAAACATTAGGGGGAATCCATCCGTCTATCTTTTTTGATTTGAGCAGATATCATCCAGGTGCTTTAAAGCTAATGCAGACACACAAGCATGAGATTATGCGGGGTATTGTTGTATCCAATTTGATCAGAGGAGTCGATGAAGGCGTATATCGCGAAAACCTAACCCCAGAAATCATGTCGCGGTTGCACATGGGAATTATGGACATGGTCATGTCAGGAGAAGTGATTCCAATCGACGAATACAGAGTGGATGAAGTGTATTCAGAATTTTTCCGATACCACATCAGGGGGATTGCAAGTAAAAAAGGATTAGAATATTTAAAAGAATTAGTTCGAAAAGATGAAAACTTATAAGTCAATATTAACGATTGGATTAGCACTTGTTTTTGGTGGAGTCCAGGCGCAAGAATCCACTGCATTTTCGCTTACTGAAGCTGAAGAATACGCAGTTAGTCACAATGAAGCAGTAAAAAATGCATTATTAGACATTGAAATCGCTCGTAAAAAAGTATGGGAAACTACTGCGATTGGATTGCTGCAAGTGAATATGGAAGGGCAATACCAACAGCTATTGGATATTCCAGTGTCAGTGGTGGATGCACAATTATTCAACCCAATGGCAGCACCAGGGGAGGTTTTAGAATTCAGAATGGGACAGGAATTTTCATCTAGCCTTGCAATCAATGCTTCGCAGTTGATTTTTGACGGCTCTTATATTGTTGGTCTGCAGTTTTCGCGCTTTTTCCAAAAAATGTCAACAACAGCAGCTAATAATACGCAGCAAGAGGTGAAGGCAATGGTACGCGAGGCATATTATAATGTCTTAATAGCAGAAGAAAACGTGAATATCATGGATTCAATCGCCGGAACGACAGAAAGCCTGTACGAGAAGACTAAAATTTTCGCTGAAACCGGAATGATTCCACAAGAAGATGCCGATCAGGTTTTAATTGTATTTAACCGTATTTCTATATCAAAAGCTAGCGCTGAGCGTCAGCTAAAGGTAGCCAAGAACTTGTTGAAACTCCAAATGGGATATAGCTTTGATCAACCACTTGAGTTAACGGAATCATTGAATGATGTATTGGAAGCAATGAAGACCAGCAGTCCTTTATTGCAAGGTTCAGACATCAAGACCAATGCGAACTATATCCTAATGGACCAACAACGTCAATTGGATGAGTATAGCTTAAAAAATGAAAAAGCGGCTTATTTGCCGTCAGTCGGAGCCTTCTTTACCCATTCACAAAATGCTTTCCGTAATGAGTTTAACTTTTTCCAGGATTTACCGTGGTATCCAACAACTATTTGGGGTGTTTCCATGCAAGTGCCGATCACAAGCAGTGGACAAAAAATTGTGCGCGTGCAACAAGCAGAAATAAAATTGGAACAAGATCAAAACAATCTAGCTCAAATGGAAAAAACACTGAAATTCCAAGAGTTGCAGTTGATGACATCCTACCAAACAGCGCAAGAAAAAGTAGAACTTGAAAAAACAAATGTTGATTTAGCTCAACGAATTTACAATCGATCTGTTAAACGAAATGAGACTGGAGTTGTATCCGCTTTGGAAATGACACAATTGCAAAATCAATTATTAGAGGCAGAAGGTAATTATATCATGTCTGTAATGGAAATGTTTAAGTTGAAAGTGGAGTTGGATAAACTATATAATCGATAATCATTAATCACAATACAAAAAGGGATTAACGTTCCGCACAAAAACACACAAAATGAAAAAAGAATTGTTATACGCGTTGATGATAGGGGCAACAATGGTTGCTTGTCAAGGTGGTGAAGAAAGCAATCCAGGATTGGATTCCTTGATTTCAAAACGCGACTCACTTAAAACGGTATTGGCAGAGATAAATGCTGATATTGCGGAGTTAGATACTGCGGCGACTAAAGTTATGCCTTTAGTTACGGCAACAACTATTCGCATTGAAGACTTTGCTCATAAAGTAGAAGTGCCCGGAACGGTTGAAACGAACTTGAACGCATTGATCAATGCAGAGGCAAGTGGTGTGATTACAAAGATTCATATCAAAGAAGGTCAAAAGGTAACAAAAGGACAGGCTTTAATTTCGATAGATGCGGAAATTCTCTCTTCAAATATTTCTGAACTAGAGACCTCATTGGAGCTAGCGGAGTATATGTACGAAAAGCAACAGCGCTTGATGGATCAAGGTGTCGGCATTGAGATCGAGTATGAACAAGCAAAGAATCAAAAACTATCGTTAGAAAAGAAGTTGAAGACCTTGCAGTCGCAACGTGGTAAGACTGTTGTGCGCGCGCCATTTACTGGAATCGTTGATGATATTATGGTTAATGTGGGTGAGATGGCAGCGCCTCAATTTCCATTGCTGCGTATTGTGAATAATAATTCGGTAACGATCAATGCATCTTTGTCAGAAAACTTATTGGCAAAGGTCAATGAAGGTACAGCAGTTGAATTGGTTTTTCCTTCAATGAACGATACAACCATCGTTTCAACTATCACTAACAAAGGGAATTTTATCGATCCGACAAACAGAACATTCCGTGTTCAAATTGAAATCAAGGACAATAAGGTTTTATTGCCAAATCAATTTGTAGAAGTGAATGTAACGGATTTCACAAGAAAGGAAGCGATGGTGGTTGATGCTGAGTCGATTTTGCAGGATGTAAATAACCGCAACTATGTATATCGCCTTAAAACAACTACAGAGCCTGGTGTTTTTGATGTGGAAAAAGTCTTTCTAGAGGTCTTAAATAAATACAATGGTTTGGCTTGTATCACGGGTGATATCGCTGAAGGTGACTTGATTGTTGTTCAAGGTGGAAAAGGAATCACTGAATCTGACATTGTTAAAATCCAAGAAAGCAAACTATGAGCAAGTCGATAGAGAACCAAAAAGAATTTAAGATATCTTCTTGGGCTGTAGGCAATCGTAAGACGGTCTATTTGCTGATTGGAATTATCTTATTTGGAGGGATCCTGTCATACACCAGTATGCCCAAGGAGAACTTCCCAGAACTACAGATTCCTGAGATTTATGTGGGTATAGCTTATCCTGGTAACTCTCCAGAATTAATTGCAGATAAGATTACTGATCCGATTGAGAAGGAATTAAAGACCATTAAGAATGTCGATGAAATTAAATCATCCTCCATTGATGGTTATGCAACGATTACGATCAAATTTGACTTTAGTGTCACAGCTAAAGAAGGATTGCAAGAAGTGAAAGATGCTGTTGATAAAGCAAGAGCAAGTAAAGACTTCCCAACAGATCTTCCGGTTGAGCCAAATATATTTGAACTGGATGTATCGGAAATGCCGATCATGAACATCAACTTATCATCGAATGAGCATTCGATTTCTGAGCTGAATGATTATGCAGAAATTCTGGAAGAAAAAATCGAAGACCTAGTAGAAATTTCTGAGGTTGACATTCGAGGTACACAGGATCAAGAGATGAAGATCATGGTGGATCCGCGAAAGGCTGAATATGTTGATGTATCGTTTAATGATATCCAAACAGCGATCTCTAATGAAAACTTGACGATGTCAGGAGGGGAGTACCTGGATGGATCAACAAAACGTACGATCCAAATCGACGGAAAGTTTAAAACAGCTGAAGAGATTGGAAATGTTATCGTTAAACAGGAAGATTATAAGCCCGTCTATTTAAAGGATATCGCAGAGATTGCCTTTAAAGATGCAGATACGACATCATACGCAAGAGAGCGCGGTGAAACAGTCGTCATGCTCGACGTTAAAAAACGAAGTGGACAGAACTTGATTGAAGCTTCAGCAAAAATTCAGGAGATTTTGGCAGATGTCGAAGAGAATCGCATCATTCCAACAAATATTGGTATTTCTGTTACTAATGATCAGTCTGATAAGACAGTAGAGATGGTTTCTAACCTCGAGAACTCGATTATCTTCGGAATCTTATTGGTTGTTGGTGTATTATTATTCTTCTTAGGATTGCGTAACTCACTCTTCGTTGGTGTGGCAATTCCATTGTCGATGTTCATGTCCTTTTTGATCTTATCATCAATGGGAGTAACGTTGAATGTAATGGTATTATTCTCCTTGGTATTAGCACTTGGGATGCTGGTGGATAATGGTATTGTGGTAGTAGAGAACGTACAACGTCTGATGGAAGAAGGAGTAGAGCCATTTAAAGCCGTTAAAAAGGGTGTTGGAGAGATTGCATGGCCAATTATCGCATCAACGGCAACAACGCTCGGAGCATTCATTCCATTGGCTCTATGGCCAGGGATGATGGGTGAATTTATGAAGTACTTGCCTATTACGTTGATCATTGTATTGGGATCTTCACTATTCGTTGCCTTGATTATCAATCCGGTGTTAACGGCGATGTACATGAAATTGAAAGAGGAAACACCACGTTTTTCTGCAGTTCGATTTAGTATATCGGTTGGACTTTTACTCCTTTCTTTATTGGCTACTATGGGTGGCGCAACTGGATTTGGATTCTTTTTAATGATGATTGGTAATTTAAGTTTTGGCTTAAAATATGCATTTGTAACCCGAGAAACTAAATTCAAACATATTGCACTTCCTTCAATCGTATTAATCTTCTTCGGAATTCTATACTTAATGATTGGCGAAATTTTAAGTGCAAACTTCCTATTCTTAGGAGCTTTAGCAATTATTGGTAACTGGGCTGTGATGCCTGCCATTGATGGTTTCCAGAATAAGTTTTTGCCTTGGTTAGAAGAGAAATACAGAGCTTTCTTGAGCTCTTCTCTATTCGGTAGACGTCCGCTTTGGTATTTCTTAGGGATGTTCGGTTTATTGTTCTTTTCGATCGGATTATTGGTTGCCTTTACACCGAAAGTACTTTTCTTTCCTGTTAATCAACCGAATTATGTAAACGTTTTTGTTCAGCATCCAATCGGAACGGACATTAAGGTAACGAACGAGACAACGCTTGAAGTCGAGCGCATTCTTGAAGAAGAAATCTTAGTAGACGAAATAAAAGATACGGTTGGTTTACCTTACGAGCAATGGATTGTTCAGTCCGTGATTGCTCAGGTAGGTGATGGTACTTCTGATCCGTCTGCTGGTGTTGTGATGGGTAATACTCCTCATAAGGGTCGTGTAACGATCAACTTTGCGGAGTTTAAAAACCGTGGTGATTATGAGACGGGTAAATTGATGGAGAAAATCTCAAAAGGCCTTAAAAACAAATTCCCAGCAGATGTACAAATCACAGTTGATAAAAACAGTGACGGACCGCCAACCGCGCCACCGATTAATATTGAGGTAGGAGGAGAGCTGGAATACGACCTTTTGATCGCTGAAGCTGAAAAATTGCGTTTATTCTTGGATCGTAAGAATGTAGGAGGTGTTGAACAACTGAAGCTAGACGTTGAAACGGGTAAACCTGAATTAAAAATTGAGGTTGATCGGGAGAAGGCACGTTTATTCAATACATCAACAGGTCAAATTGCAAATGCTATTCGTACCGCTCTTTTTGGTGCCGATATCTCAACTTATAAAGAAGGTGATGATACTTATGATATCGTTGTTCGATTTAATGATCAGAATAGAAATGATATTGATGCCTTAATGAATCAGAAGTTGATCTTTCGAAACAATAAGGGACAGATGTTGCGTATTCCGATTCGATCATTAATCAAAGATCCTGTTCCAACCACCACGTATAGTGCAGTAAAGCACAAAGATCTAACGCCTGTTGTTACAATATTTTCAACGGTAACGGAAGGATTTAACCCGAATGAGGTGGTTGCTGAAATTCAAGGTATTACGAGTGAGTATCTGGAAGATAACGAAGTAACACCAGGTGTTGAGTTTAATTTTACCGGTGAGCAAGAAGAGCAACAAGAAGAGTTAGGCTTCCTAATGGTGGCATTGGGAATAGCCATTTTCATCATCTTGCTTGTCATTGTTGCGCAGTTTAATGCCTTTAGCGCACCCGTGATTATTATGTTCGCTGTATTCTTCAGTTTGATTGGGGTCTTATTAGGCGAAGTTGTTTTCCAAATGGAGTTTGTGATCATCATGACCATGATTGGTATTATTTCCCTAGCAGGAGTAGTAGTGAACAATGCCATTGTATTAATTGATTATACCAATCTCATTCGTCAAAGACGTCGAGAGGAACTTGGTTTGGGTGAGTTTGATCAATTACCAATGGAAGAAGTCATTGACGCCATTGTGGTTGCTGGAAAAACGCGTTTGCGTCCGGTATTACTGACGGCAATTACCACAGTCCTCGGATTGATTCCGTTGGCCATTGGATTAAACATTGACTTTACAACACTCTTGACAGAATACAATGCGAACTTCTATATGGGCGGAGATAATACCATCTTCTTCGGTCCGATGTCATGGACAATTATTTTCGGACTGACATTCGCAACATTCTTAACATTAATCATTGTTCCGGTCATGTACTTATTATTGTACAAATTCAAGTTATGGCTTTATCGCCTTTCAGGATCGAAAATGAGATCAAATATTTAAAGTCCTATTCATAGGGTTAGTTGGTTGCAAAGGGGGGAAGCGCGTTATGCGTTTCTCCCTTTTCTATTTCTGCATATACTACCAACCCTTGGCACGATTCATGCGTTTGTATAATAGAAGATAACAGTTGTTATAGCTAACCCTGTTATCCAAGTTGAACGTATAAATTGCAAGCAGATGACGATTAGTGAAAGAATACGAGCGGTGCATACCTTACAACGTTTTGTGATGATGTCACGCACACTATTACCCAAGTTTACGGAGTTAATGGCGAAGAATAAACGATCAAAAGACGAAGAACGTAAAGTTCAACGCATTCGTGATGTGTACGAATCATTCGAAGCCAAACCAGAAATCTCGGAACTTTTGGTGAACTCCAATATTTTTCAATTAATCAAAGACGTCTATAAAACCTGCGTTTTATCAGAAGGGCATACACCCCAATCGTTTTACACCTATGACGCTTTTCTCGAAGAATCAGATCGGCTGATTGATGATTGGAATCGTCAGATTTTGAATTAGCTCATTGAACGCTTTGTCCCATTCCTCAACAAATTTCCGTAGTTTGTTGACTGATAGTAAAATGTCAATTATAGCCGATTACATTTACATCAATTAAGTAAACAATTTAAATGCTAAAAGATAAATAAAATCAATCATTGATTTAATCATTAACATCGGAGGTAGAACAAGAGGATAGCGTAAACTTTTGATTCAATCCAAAAAACTACAATCGGTTTCGAAGTAATTCGTTACCGATTTTTTTTGTGTCATTTTGTAATGTTTTTTAGACCATATCGACTGATCAAAGAACAATTAATAGGTCAAGCCATTTAAAACGAATGTATGGTTCGAGCGGTCAATCACTATTTAAACAATAACGTTATATCTATAATTTGATGTTCCATTAAAGAAGATTAACTTTGAAACAGAAAAGCAGACTTTTGCATAAATAGTTATAAAGTTTGCCATTCATTTGAAGATTGCGCATTAAAAATGGTCTTATAAAATGATTATGAAAAAACGATTATACACTGCAATCCTTCTCCTATTTTTACTTGCTCCACAAAAAGGAAATAGTCAAATCAATCAAGATCAAGTAGGAGCTTGGTACATGTATTTTTTCAATACAACTTTTAAAGAGAGTCCTTGGGGCTTTCAGGGCGATATTCAATACCGTAATTGGAATTTAGGAGGTGATCTTGAGCAACTCTTATTGCGAGGAGGATTAACTTATACACCAAAGAATGCGAATGTCAAATTTACCCTTGGCTACGGTAATGTAACAACGGGTGCCTTCGGTGCTGATAAATCAACAACAACTGAAAGTCGGGTGTATCAAGAGGCCTTGTTCCCGGTCAATTTCGGGAAAAGATTCTTTACGAATCACCGTTTTCGATATGAGCAGCGTTTTGTCCAAAATCAAGATTTCAGAACGCGTTATCGTTATAACTTCTTCCTAAACATTGCTCTCAATAAACCAGATATGGAAGCCAAGACCATTTATTTGGCTTTATACAATGAAATATTTATCAATGGTCAACGGAATATTGGCGATGGAAATACCGTAGAGATTTTTGATCGAAACCGGTTTTATGTTGCTACAGGTTATGTGATTAAAAAAGGTTTTAAAGTTCAATTAGGAATCATGAACCAAACAACAAACAACTGGGGCAAGAGCCAATTACAACTTAGCTTGCATCATTCATTCTAAAGCAACTTGTGCTTCAATCAGATGGATTAGTTCCTAAAAATCGTTAAACCTATCGCTAAATTTTCTCCGTTAATAACTTTGAAGCATTGCGCGAAAGATGATCGGTATATTATGTATGGAGCCAGAAGTATCAACAGCGACAGCCAATCTTTGGTGTCTTTTTATTTTAATTCCCAGCCTTGTCCCAAAACGCTTGCTAATTCTCTTTTCAGTATGGTAGATTCTTGTTTTTCTACTGCTTGTAGAAAACAATTGCAAGGCCCTTTTCCAATTGACCTGAGGCTTACGTTTTGCAACAACCTGATTCACCATTCGCTTGATATCGGAAGGCAAATTCCCAAAGTCATTTGCAATCACTGGAGTACCACTTTCAGAATTGGAAATAGAGCGTGATGGGCAGGTAACTATATACAG
>Ga0181563_10004877_pt1 | contig 12414 bp, 19 predicted proteins | sample 011ome_25_FD_133759 | JGI IMG/M metagenome (GOLD analysis project Ga0181563, IMG submission 133759) | Coastal salt marsh microbial communities from the Groves Creek Marsh, Skidaway Island, Georgia - 011512CT metaG (megahit assembly) | ecosystem: Environmental > Aquatic > Marine > Intertidal... | reverse complement strand
ATTGAAAGTGTAGCGTGTCCTGCACGTCAAGCTCGTAGTATGAGCGGCGGCTTTCACTGTAATACATTAGATGTAAAACGCAAAGGTGGCTTGGAGAGTTACTTTGACTAAGATTGCAATCTTCGGCGACAGTTTTGCAGCAAATCCATATTTAGAGTTTAGTCCAACTACTGAAGGTTTTCTTAAAGAAGTATATGCTGTTTGTGATAGACCTTACTCTAAAAAAGAAGTATTACTGTTAGCTGAAAATTGGGGCAAAAAATATAAAGCCTGGATGAGATATCTAGATGCAGATGTATTTGGACATTCAGGCAGCGACTTGTATTACAGCTATAACCAGTTTATTCAACATCATAGTAATTACGAAAAATGTATCTTTGTTATAACAAGTCCTCTCCGTTATAGTACAAACGTTAATGGATGGATACATTGTGCATCACATGAAGATGCTGTAGAAAAAATTGACTTTGCTAATAGTACAGAGCAAAAACAACTTTTAAAAACTATGTCTAGCTTTTTTAAAGATCTATATTATAAAGATTTAGATCGAATCGAACTACTTAATAAAGCAATAATAGACAGCATACAGAAAATTAGACCGGATACTCTTTTTATAAATGCATTTCCAGACTTAAAACGTGTATATGATTTAGAATTAGAGGCATGGATTATTACACATGACGAAAGTCAAGATTATACAAAATACTTTGATTTACGCCATTGTCACATGACTAATGAAAATAATAAAATATTAGCCAATTACATAACTAATAATATTAATAAGACAGGATATTTAGAATGCTCTAATATACAATGGCAAATTCCTACTATAGAAGATAAAGATTATTATCTGCCTCAGACTCAACATATTTTTGAGTTGTTATTATAATTTATTTTGCCAAATTTTAATAGTGCGATCTAACCCTTCATCTAAAGAAACATTAGGTTCCCATCCAGTTGCACTAGTTAGCAATCTATGATTACTATTAAGCCAATAAATCTCTCCAGGGCGGATTGGCTTAGTATTCCAATTAATCTTTCCACTCCATTTTAGTTTATCTGCAATCATGCTAACATAGTCTTTAATCTTAATAGGATTGTCAGGACCAATAGTAAAAATATAACCGTTGTTAACTAGAGTAGGATTAGTAATAATAGTAGTCCATGCATTTAATAAATCTTCTATAAAAATAAAGTTTCTATATGGTTCTGCGTATCCTAGACATATTTTTTCAGGGTTTTTAATCATTTGTGTAATGATTTGTTCAGTTACAAAAAAGTCATTATCTGTTCTACCATATGCATTAGTTTGTCTAATTGCAGTAAATGGTAAACCTAAACTTCGGTGAGCATATTCTAAATACTTTTCACATGCATATTTTGCAACAGCATAAGGAGCATTAGGGTTTGGTGTAGTATTTTCATCAAATGCAATGAATTTTTTAGGAATACCAGAGTCTCTAACTTCGTCTGATATAGGTTGCCATCCGTAAACTTCCATAGTACTAGCGAACACAAAGTTTTTTAAATTACGGACTTTGCTAGCTGCTTCAATTAGGTTTACAGTTCCTACGTAGTTGATTTCACTAAATGATGTTTGCTCGTAAAAGCTATTTTCTACTTCTGTACGTGCAGCTAGGTGTACAATAATATCAGGAGAAAATTCAAGGACTTCTTCTTCTACAGCATCAAAGCGTAGCAGATCATTTTTTAAATGATAAACAATATGATCATTTTCTAATATTGGTGATAAATGTTGACCAATAAATCCGCTTGCACCTGTTAGTAATATCTTCATAAAAAATCCTCCGCTATATTATATAGCGAAGGATTAATAAACTTATATTAGTATTGGATTATGCTATGTCAGTCCAGCCGCCTACAGTTTTATAAACTTGTAATGCTTCTGTGCCACCGCCGTCACTATCAGTAACAAACACAACCATGCCAGCTTCTGGAGTTGCAATCAATGCATCACGCTCTGTAGTAGTTGCAAATGCAGTCGGCTTAAATACAGGCATTTCAAACGTACCTCTAGCGTTTAGAGAGCCATAAGTAGCATAGTTACCATCAAAGTCGTGTACTGTAAACAATAGTTTTGCAGGCAATGCATTAGTGCCAGATACTGTATCTATTAGTGTAGTAATAAGAGTTTTTGTTTCTATATTAGTACCATTGTATGCTTGCATTGAAAGTGAACTTGGGAAGTCACCTGGTTGTACTGCTAAAGGTACATCTCTTGTACCACGGCCGCCGAGTATACTCAAATAAGCCATGTTATCTGGATTATTATCAATACCGTATCTGTATTGTACTACGTTCGGTGCATCTAGTACAATTTCATCTCCAGCTACTGAACTAATATTCTTACCAGAAAGTGTTAGTGTTCCGTTACTAAGTTCTGAATTATTTGCATCAACTAGTACAGTTGACGAGTCATTTGAAAATACACTACCAGTTAAGTCGCCTTCAATGTTTGATGCAAATAGTGAATCTGTACTAGCGTTATAAACTATGCTACTATCACTACCATTAAAGATGTTATTGTTTAAGACTATTGATTCGGCTGTAAGAGTTTGATCTATTGTTACACCGCTAGCATATACATGTTGCCATTTGCGGTTTTCTGTACCTAATGAGTAAGTTTCAGTTTGTGCTGGGCGTAAACTTGAATTAATAACGCCGCCTACTGTAATTTGGTCTGCATCTGCATCGCCAAGGCCAATATTTCCTGTAGCACTAATAGTACCGTCTATGTTAATATTACCAACTCCGGTAATATTGTTATTGTTTAGATCTAAATCACCACCTAGCTGGGGAGTGGTGTCATTTACTAAATCAAACGTTTCAGCATCAACTGGACCAACTAAAACTCCGCCTACAGTTGCACCATCACCTACAAATATTTGTTTAGTGTCAGTGGCAAAGAGTAGTTCGCCTTGTAGCGGTGTTATTAGTAATCGTTCGGCATCGGTGCCACGTCTTAATCTTAAAGCCATTTAAATACTCCCGGTATCATTCTTATAATGTATTTATGCCTTTTACAAAAACTCTACTTTCGTTTTTTCATAAAAGTGCGTGTCCGTGCCTGGATATCTTCTTTTAATCGTTTTGTATCTAGTCTAAAATCAACATTATTAATGACATTGTCGTATTGTTTAAATAGTTCTTCTAGTGTAGTTTCTAGATCTTCAGTTAATCCTTGCTTTTTAGATTTAGCAATGTCAATTTCCCATACTTTACCATCATCAAAAAAGACACGAACAGAGTGAAGATATTCCAAAGGAACAACTTCAATATCGATGTCTTTGAACACCTCAGGCCAATGATCTATTACTTCAGGTGGCAGCTGAGAATCTGAGGACTTCTTAGGCACCCTGTGTAGTCTTTTTTGTCGCCGCTGTCTTTTTAGTTGGCACAAGATCTTCTGCTTGTTTGCGAAGTGATTGTGCTTCTTTAAATAATGCATCTGCTTGCGAACGATATTGTGCAGCTAATTGCTCATCAGTAAGTACACCGTCTTGTGGTGCCTGTAATGGTGCAGGTGCTTCTTCTACTGGCTCTGAAACTTCGTTAACAGATGCTACCGGCTGTGCATTAGAACGCACTGCTAAGTCTTCAATACTAACACCTTTTTGTTCTGCAATCATACGATTAAGCTCATCGAGCATAATGATTGTCTTTGTGTCGGGAGTTAGCTCTACAGCATTAGTTGGAACTTTTACCATTTTTCCTGTAGTATGAAATCTTGCTAGCATGTTACTACCATCAGACAAACGGGTACGTGCCATTACATCTGCAAGTTCTTCGGCTGTTTGACCTGAGTTAGATTCTACTAGTTTCATTAATGAATCGTGGTCAGCAGCTTCTAAGTTTTCTGTTGTTACAACAATTGCACTTTCAGCATCGCCTGGAATAGTTCTATATGCAACGATTACTTTACGTTGATTTTTTTTCATTCTGCCTACATGTTTAAGCATAATCATTCTCCTGTAGTTTCTTCTGCAGGCGCACTTGCTTGCTGTTGTGCTTGTACAGCACCAAGGAATGCTTCTAGTTTATTATAAACTTGGCCTACAGTTACCATTTCATTAGGCTTAAATGCACCACGTTGGCTAGCAACGTCAATGATACTTTTAAGGGCACCTAAATCATTAATTGTTAGTTCGGCACCAGCTTGTTGCTCTGCGCCTGCTTTATTCTCTTCGCTCATGTATTACTCCTATTTTTAAGTTATGTGCGTTCTATATATTTACTAGTATTTTAAATGAGGACACGCCAAAGTGAAATAAGATAGTTCTTTTGGATCCTCAAAGCCTACTCTAATACAAGTAGTAATTTGATTAGTATCTGCACCTGTTTCAATTGACAGAGTTTTTCCAATATAAAATCTGCCTTTAAGATGATCTTCAACCCACTTAGAAATAGCATCTTCAATATTATATTTCATCGGCAATATAATATACTCGAAATGCTCCGGAGGCGATTTAATCCTCCGGAGGTTAAAGAAGTTCAATGCATTAGGTTCTTTTAACTTCAAGCCGCCGCCTCATAGTGTGCTGTTTGCCCAAATGGTGCTTGCAAGTTCTTATCGTGGTGACTGTGAATAACAAATACTGTATCGCAGTAGTCATCTTCACCCCAGCTATCCCAAGCATAACCATCTGTAAACATCAAAAACTTCTTAGGTTGAATATTGTTTTCGTGCATATAGCGCCAATTAGCCATAAAGTCAGTACCGCCACCGCCTTTAATTTCGTAATCAGTAATCTCACGTCCGTCATCTGCACTAAAGTCATCTTCACCATAAACTTCAGTATCAAAGCACCAGATCTTAATCTTATAGTCTTTGTACTCGTCCATAATGCCTTTTACTTCGCCTAAGAAGTCAGCTGCCTGTGCATTACCAATTGAACCTGACATATCAAGTGCAATACACACATCAATTGTTTCATCGAAGTTCATACCAGGCAATACTGCACCAGTATGCCATCCTTTGCGGCTAGGACGCATAAAGGTATAATCGCTTTTAATAGTACTTTGAATCTGCTGACGCAACAATTCACGCCAGTTCATCTTAGGCTCAGTAAGCTCTCTGATCATCCGCTCAACACCTGCAGGAACATTACCTGCACCTGCTGCCTGTGCGCTAGAAAGAACATTTTCTTTAATCTGATCTTTGATCTGTTTAATATCTTCTTTAGAAAACTTAGGCTTCTTTTTGCTTACACTGTTACCATTAGCATCTTTTTCTTCTTCTGGATCACCACTGCCTTCGCCTTCATTGTCACCGTTCATGTCGAGATGCTCGTCGAGCATTTCACCTAGCTCGTTAAGGAACTCTTCACCGTTCTTTTTAGCTTCTTCGAACAGTTCTTCGTACACTTCTTCTGAAGTCCAACCATCATATTTAAAGTCTTGATAACAATCTACGATGCTAGGCTTTGTACCAATGCGATCACGTACAAGTGTATTGTTTACAATGTAGTCTGCGGCAATGTTGTAGAGCATAGGATTACGTTCTTCACGCCGACCTAAGTGATCAAAAACCATATGCAGAATTTCGTGTGCAATAACAAACTCGATTTCTTTATTGTTCATTGCATTAAAGAATTGAGTATTGTAATATAAGTTACGTCCGTCTACAGCGGCAGTAGGCAACCAATCGTCTGCTGCCATAATGCGCAAACGTGTAGCCATGTTACCAAAGAAAGGATGACGCAATAGCAAGCCTACACGAGCAACAATAATACGATCGTATACTTCAACTCGCATTACATCAAGTTCTTGTGTAGTAATATCTGGATTAGGTGTCCAATTTTTAAGTTTACTTGCAGTTTGTTTAGTAGCCATTACCTTCGCCCTTTTCTAACTTTATGTATATATTATAGCATATTTACAATCGTTGTCAAGAAAAAGTGGGCTCGAAAGCCCACTTTTGATACATTATGCCTGTTGTGCGGCAGTAATATATTTGCCAAAACGTTCGTGGAATTCATCAAAGCACTCCACTTCGTCTGGATCAATGGGCAATGCATACTGGGTTAGTGCGAGTTTAATACCCATAACAACCAATTCAGTATCAAAATTGTCCATTGCAAAGCGCAGGAAGTTATTTACTTTGTCATCGAACTTCTTGTCATTCTTATCACATGCTTCTTTCAGTTCGTAACAAAGTGAGACAGTCAAGGAATACATAGCACTGATTTCTTTAGACTTCATCTCTTTAACTTTGCCTGCTAGAATGTCAGTTGGATTAGGCATACTCGACGCAACCTTGCGGTGAGCCATAAACTTGACAGCCAAACCTTCTCCAACTGCACCACTAACCAAATCAGTAGTGGTGTTTTCATCCAACTCATCTTCTAGCAATTCACTTACAAACGACCACGAACGAGGTGTTGCAAACGAACGACTAGGACTCTTAGGATCAAAATCGTACAAATCTTTTTTCGCAAATGTCAAGTAACCAACAACATCTTTGTGAATATTGTTATTAACACTCCATTGGAACCAGTCATCAAACGATACTGACATCTCCAAGTGGATAAAGCGGTTAGCCAACGGAGCAGGCATACGATAAGTAACACCTTTGTCAGCTTCACGGTTACCTGCCGCAACAATAAGAACATTGTCAGGTAGCGTATAAGTGCCTACCTTGCGATTCAAAATCAACTGGTATGCTGCCGCTTGTACTGCTGGCGCTGCCGAGTTCATTTCGTCTAAGAACAAAACAATATTGTCGTATTGTGCCGCAAACTCTTCGCTTGGAAGTTCGCTTGGAGGAGCCCATGACATAGTGTTAGCATTACTATTAAAGTAAGGAATGCCTTTAATGTCTGTAGGTTCCCAAAGTGAAAGACGAACGTCGATCAAATGCGAATTAGGAAGACTGTTAGTAATTTGTGCTACAATGTCAGACTTACCAATGCCTGGAGGTCCCCAAAGGAAGATAGGACGTTTTTTAGTCAGCGCATGCCGGATGCTCGATTTTGCGCTGTTAGGTGTTACTGTACGAGTTGCGGTATCCATAGTGTATTCCTCTTTAGTTGGATCAGTGCTTATTTCTAACTATGTATATATAATAACATCACTACAGCAGATGTCAAGTACTTTTGGTAAGAATTATTCTTTTTCTTGACGTTTTAATGCTTTGGTTAGTCCGTACTTGCGTATGTCGCCTGAAAACAGATGCAGTTCGAGTGCCTTCTTTTCGTCCGTTACTGTAATTCCTCGTTTGCCCATATAATACGGGCAACTAATAAATTTATCTAAAAAAATGACAGTTTGAGTAGTAAGCTCAAAATCTACAGGATAAGGCACATCATATGTAGAAATTTGTAAATCTTCTGTAACAACTCTAAACCCTTCGTCGGTAAGTCGCAATCCGCCTTCTGATTTTACTCTAGTATTTTGCCACCACTGAGGAGTATATTCTTTTAGAGTAACTTCATTAACTGATTTTCCTAGTTGTTTTAGGAAGATCTTAGTGTATGTTTCTTTCCAGTTCATTCTTCGCTAACTACTTCACCTGAAGTAAGTTTGACTACTGCAAAATCATCACAGTTAAACATTTCATTGAGTTTATTAGCTAAGTTATGTGCGTGTCCTGGATTAGAGAAACTAACTTTTTTATATTTTGGCCCTGGGTAATTTGTAAGTGCATTTGCACTTTTTAGGTTAAATGGTACATTCTTATAAAACACAGCCCAGATTGCCTCCGCTAAAAGAACTTGTTCGCTCTTATAGGTTTTTTTATCAATGCTTTCTAATAGTACCGTTGGCTTTGGTCTGCTCATATACGTAATCCTTATTAATTAACTACGTATATATTTATCTCTTTTCGAGTTATCTAAGTACTTAATTAAAAGCAACACCAGCCTGTTATGATATATTTTGAATCATTTGGAGCAACAATGCCTTTATGATAATGAGTCCAGCCAGCTGGCCATATAACAGTTAGTCCGGCATTACTCGGAGTTACAACTTCTTGCTGAACAAACTCAGTACCACCACCTTCTTCAATGGTAGTAAGGTACGTCATAAAAGCAAGGTGTCGACGCATATGCTCAGGCTGTCCGTCATTTTCACAGTGACTTACATGATAAGAATCATTAGGTTTATAACATTGTAATCTTGGTCGTGTAAACCCCCATGGCTGTAACTGTTCGTGCGACATTGGATATTTTTGCGTATAATGTGTTAATACATTAATTAGGCCTGCACAATATTCTTCACATAAGTTGTTGTCAAACTCTCCAAAGTCGGCCCACGAATATTGCCTAGGTTCGTCATACTGCAAATCTGTTACAAGAGCGTCATGTTTATTAACTATTCGATTGCATAAGTCTGTATCAATATACCAGCCGCCAATAAAGTCAGTGGTGTTCATTTGGTATTCTTTAAGATCTACCATTTGGAGCCACCGTCTAATTGGACTTGTACTACATCTTCTTGTTGCGTTTTCTTCAACAGCAGGGCTTCTAAATCGCCGTTTAAGCGTGTCATTACTTCGCCTAGTGTAAAGGCTAGTCGTTTAGCAGCTTGTATATCTAGCTTAACTTCTCTTTGCTTTGAAGCATCAGCACCTTTAACAGCATTAATAAACTGTTGTATTGGAAGGGTGTTTAACTGTTCATCTGGCATAATTTCTCCTTTATTTCAAAACTTCAGGAATAAACTTAGTTGCTATAAGCTCATGTGCTTCTTTGTTATAATGCACCATGTCTTTTAACATTTTGGATATATCAATATTTAAGTTATTTTTAATCCAAGATTCTGCTGAAGTCTCAAAAAACTTTGTATGTGTTAATTTTCTAAATTCATCTTTATTACTAGGTAATTCAACATAATCATTTATGCGCCACACATATACTGGTATGTCCTTTTCTGCACACATGCTATCAATTAGCGCAATATCTTTACAATAATTTTCGTATGTAAGATGGGTTAGTACTTGGTGATGTGCCGCAGTAATATAGTATTCTTGAGCATCCCCTGGCCAAACTGTTGGAGCCCATTGCGCTGGCCATTGCTGATTACCACTTTCGAGATTGTCAAATCTAATCTTATCGTTCCATTCTACTACACTGTAATCTCTAGTAGAATAATCAGTATGCAATATAAAGTTTTCAGACTGTTCGTGTGTTGCAGTAAAATAATTTACAGGTAGATGAGTAAATCCAAGTTCTTTCGAATAAGCAAGTTTCCATCGATCCCAATGAGTTGTCTGTATTACTACCTTATTGATTGTTGGATACGTTCTAAGCATATTAGCTATCCAACGAGGATATACTGAATTCGGTGCACCTGGATCAGCATATACAATGGAAGGATTTATTTTTTCTGCATAAATCCTTCCATAACAGTTTTCATCACCAAAGTGAACATTATTTAAGTTGTCAGACCAGTATCCTCCAGTATGACTATCACCAACAAATAATGTCTTATTTTGCATTTGCACGACTTAGCTCATGACGCATTTCTAAATCAGATTTAAACGGGCCTTTAGTTTCGTAACGCTCGACTGTAATTAGTTTAGGACAAAAACTCTTAACCCATCCTTTATCAAATTTAATAATAAAGTATCCTGCACAATATAAGCTCTTAGACTTTTCGCTTTTAGTAAATAGTGCAAGTCGTTGCTTAACATCAAACATAGGGTTATAAGGAGTACAGCTAGTGCTGTATCCGTACACTTCAAAGTCTTGTTCCTTAGGACTCTCGTCGTTTATAGCAGTCCAAGTAATATCGGCATTTAAATTTTTAGAAAGTTGTTTAATATTCTTAAAAAATCTAGTACCAGTATTGTTAGAAAACATATACTGGCTGTCTTCGTTAATACTTAGTGTAGCAACTTTTTCGCCTTCGCTTTCTACAATCCAAAACTTATTTTTTAAAATTTCTTTTGCACTTAATTTTTCTGACATATTATACTCCCGGATATTTTGCTTGTAATGGTACTGCAAAGTATTGTGCTTGATCTGCAACTCGTTGCATATCCCATTTAGCACAGAACTTCATAAGACGCATACCAACTTGTGTAATGTCCTTAGGCTCTACTTCTGCAATAGTGTTATTAATTATCTCTCTAATGTCTGCAGGTTGTGCAGTCAAATCACACAATACAACATTGCGATTGTAATCATCTAGTACACGATGTTCGTCACCGTTATGATCAGTCCAACGCTGTAGCATCATGTTGTTCCAGTTAAAGCCTTTTGTACTTTTATCTTCAAATGCTTCTTGTAGGCCTACTTTATTCTTAGTGCCTTTCTTGCGCACACCTGGATAAGCACTAAACACGTTATCACTAGTGTCGCCACGCATACATTTTTCAAATAGCATAAATGCAGGATCGGGCGCAGGCTTTGCTTCTTTAGTTTTCTTATCAATAACAGGCTTACCTTTGTCGTCAAAGTAACCTTCGTGTGTAATTGTAGTATTACTTACGCCATTATACTGTTTTACATTAGGTGCAATAAGTTGTGCAAAATCGCCATCTGTACTAATAATAACATGATTGTCATTAGGGTGTGCTTGTACCCAACCTGCAATCAAATCATCTGCTTCTAGTTGCGGATGACGCATAACAGTACAGTTAGTCTTCTCAGTAACAAAGTTTTTAAACTCGTCAAAGATTTCCCAAAACGCTGTATCTTCTTCTGCTTCGCGTGGACTCAGTGCATCACGTGCAACCTGTCTATTACGCTTGTAAGGCTCATAGTAATCTTTACGCCAACTGCGACCTTCTAAGCAGAACACAACATGACTACCGTCAAAGTCTTGCCAAGCCTTCTTAACACTATTCAGTGTAATGTGTAGAGCCATGCCAACCTTAGTATCAAGGTCGCCACGCACTACGTGTCTTGCTCTAAAGAATGTATTTGCTGTGTCTACTAGAATGTATGTATTCATGATATTTCACTTTTGCCTTTACTAATGGGTACTACATTAATATAACCCGATCCGCGCTGTGTGTCAAGTCCTTCTTCGTCCAACATTTGATAAACAATGTCACGAAACCAACGATCTACAATCTCTTCTTCAGGATCATTTTCTACACCATATCCTGTTCGAATCAATTCTTTAATAAAATACTCATTCCAGTCAAGTTCAAAAAACCCATTACGAACATTTTCTTTGTTAACTTTAACATCAATTACGTTGACCCATGACTCTTTACGGCGTGTAGCGTATTCCTTTGGATCTTTCTTTTTAAGAAGATTCATTTCTTCTTCTGCAATACGTGCTTCTTCTGCCGCAAGTTCCTGTTCCTTAGCAGTAATACCTGTTAAGTCTCTTACTTTTTTACTCCACCATCCCATTATAGTCCTGCCTCTCTTGCTCGTTTCTCTAAATCTACGTCATACTCTAGTTCTTGTTTAACAGGAGCAGTCATAGCCTTTTCATGTGCTTCATTCATATATTGCTTCTTACGTTCCCCATGCATTACCGAATAAGGATATATGGAGTCTTGGGGTAAATCTCCATCCTCTTTCCATGCAGACTTCTGCGACTTCTTGAACATTGAGAGTATACTCTTCTGAACGTCCTCCAAGCGGCATACAATATACTGGACACTCGATGCCTGCATCACGGTATGCTTGAACAGCTCGACCAGCTTCATCAATATCTGTACGATCAGCAACAACAAATTTAAGATAAACATTAGTGTTCCTAGTGTTGTAGTAATCACTAATAACACTAGGCTGGATAGCGTCTTCCCAAGATTCTCCACTAACGGAGAGCTTAGGTGAACAAGAAAATGTCCACTCAATGTCTGTACGTTCTTGGATATAATTTTTAAAATCTTCGTGTAAAGATTGTGTGCTGTTTGTTTCAAATGTAACATTTTTAAGGTCCTTCATCTTAGGATGCTCAAATAACTCGACATACAACCGTTGCCAAGCAAGTAATGGCTCTCAGCCTGTTAGAATAAGATGAATATCTTGACCATTATCCATAGTCCATTTACCTTCTGGTAATAGACTAATTAAATGTTCAACTACTTCATCTACTTCTGCCAATTTGTTAAAGTCCTTAAATTCAGGATAAATGCTTGCATATGTATCGCAACCAGTATGGATGATAGGCAAATCCTCAAATTTTTGTGTAGTAACATGTACATCCTTAGCAATTAGTTCTGCTACTTCAGGATTATAACGAATTTTGTTTTTTGTTTTTTCTGCACGACTAGGTTCATTACGGCCCAGACCAAAGTTCATACAACGGAAGTTACAACCGAAGGTACGTAGGAATACACTAGGTACTCCTACATATTTGCCTTCACCTTGCACACTATAAAATGCTTCTGAATATCTTAGTTTCATTGCTGGCTTTCTATTAACTGCGTCATGCGACGGATAACCTTTTTCAAATACTGGAGCCTCTATCATCGTGCAAACTCCTGCT
>Ga0181563_10004870_pt1 | contig 12421 bp, 13 predicted proteins | sample 011ome_25_FD_133759 | JGI IMG/M metagenome (GOLD analysis project Ga0181563, IMG submission 133759) | Coastal salt marsh microbial communities from the Groves Creek Marsh, Skidaway Island, Georgia - 011512CT metaG (megahit assembly) | ecosystem: Environmental > Aquatic > Marine > Intertidal... | reverse complement strand
TTAAGCATAAAGTGATCATAACCATCTTTTGAATGACTATTTAAAGACAAGCTACTTTTTTTTGTTTCTCTTCTTATATTTTTTTTATTTTTATCATATATTTTTACTTCTTCTGAACTCACTGTTGCTAAATCACCATCCTCTAAATATACAAATCTATTCGTATGTTCTATTAATGCAAGCGCATCTGATGCAATAAAATTTTTCTCTTCCCCAAGCCCGATTAATAAAGGACTACCGTTTCTAGCGACTATTATTTTATCTGGATTATTTTTATCTAAAACTGCTAGCGCGTAAGATCCCTGTACTTCAGCTATTGCAAGGTGAACAGCATCAAGAATTTCATTATCTTTTGAAAAATGATTTATTAAATGAGCCAATATTTCTGAATCGGTATCTGATAAAAATTTATAATTTTTTAAAAATTTATTTTTTATATCTAAATAATTTTCAATTATTCCATTGTGTACAATTGCGATGGTGTCATTTGCAATATGTGGATGAGCATTTTCTTTTGAAGGTTTCCCGTGAGTTGCCCACCGTGTATGAGCAATACCAATATTGGAGTTAGCTGTAGCATCTAATAGTTTACCAAGCTCTTCAACATTTCCTTTTTGACGATAATTATTTAAAACATTATTTTTTAAAATAGCTATACCAGCTGAATCATAACCTCTATATTCTAGATGCTTCAACCCCGCCATCAATATATCAGTAACGTTTGTTTTAGATGCTGCTGCAACAATTCCACACATTTATTTTATTTTTTCCAATTTTTCTTTTCTTGTTGTCTTGATCTTGCAATTAATAAACTATCTTTTTCAGAATTATCTGTAATAGTTGATCCCGCCGCTATAGTTACTCCTTCTTCTACAACAATAGGTGCTATCAGTTGAGAGTCAGAGCCTACAAAAACATTATCTTTTATAATAGTTTTATGTTTATTTACTCCATCATAATTACAAGTAATAACTCCAGCCCCTACATTGACATTCTCACCAATATCAGTATCGCCTAAATAAGTTAAATGATTTGCTCTTGTATTTTTCTTTATTGAGGTTGCTTTAACTTCGACAAAATTGCCTATGCCCACATTTTCTTCAAGTTTGCAATTTGGCCTTATTCTTGCAAACGGTCCGATACTACAATTACTGCCTATTATAGAATCTTCAATAATTGAAAATGTTTTTATTTCTGTTCCACTTGAAATTTTTGCGTTTTTTATATTTGTGTTTGCTCTAATTTTAACCTTATCTTCAATTTTAACAGTCCCTTCAAAAACAACATTTTGCTCAATTTCTACATCCTCCCCTATTGAGACATCGCCTTTAAAGTACACTGTTTGAGAATCTAACATAGTTACACCCTGACTTAGAAAATAGTTCCTTCTATTATTTTGAAAAATCTTTTCTGTTTTTTCTAATTGAATTTTATCATTTACACCTAGTAAAGAATCAGATTCTTTAGCTAACAAAGGTACTACCAATAAATTATTTTTATTTGCAATACTTATAATATCTGTTAAGTAATATTCTTTTTTTGAATTTTTGTTATCTACCTTGCTAATTAAATTTTTTAAAGTTGTTGAATCACTAAATATAATTCCTGTATTACATTCTTTAATATTTTTTTGTATGTGATCAGCTTCTAATTCTTCAATAATTTTTGCAACAATTTCTTCTTCTGCTTGCTCCCTTACTATTCTGCCGTACCCAAATGGATTTTCTAAATTTACCGTAAGAACTTTAACGTCACTTTTTGGCATATATTTTATAAATTTTTCCAAAAGCTTATAGTCTATTAATGGAGTATCAGCATACAATACTAATACTTTTTCATTGTTAGCTAAGTGCGGTAGTACAGTTTTTACAGCATCAGCCGTTCCATTTTGTTTTGATTGTATATACCAATTTACATCATATTGTTTGAAAGATTTTTTTATATCATTAGTTTTAGAATTTATTACAACATTAATCGTTTTAGGCTTTAATTTTTTTGATGCAATTAAAACATGTTCAAGCATTGTTGACCCGCCAACTTTATGCATGACTTTTGGTAAAGAACTATACATTCTTCTACCTTTGCCAGCTGCAAGAATTATTATATTTAAACTCATTTTAGTTTTGATTTTGTTTTAATGACTTTATTCTACTATGTGTTTACAAAATATGCACAAAATCTATGGGAATTAAGAAAATTACTTACTTTTTTTCCTTAAGTTTTCGATCATTTTTAGTTGCGCTGTTGCCTGAGCCAGCTCAGCCAAGGCTTTGGCAGCGTCTATTTTATCATTTTTGTCAGCCAAAGCTTCTTCTGCTCTTTTCTTTGATTCTGCAGCTTTAGCTTCGTCTAAATCTTCTCCCCTAATAGCAGTATCAGCTAGAACAGTAACTATATCAGGCTGAACTTCAAGAACTCCTCCAGAAACAAAAATAAAATGCTCTTCTCCATCTTCAGTTATAACTTTTATTTCGCCAGGTTTTAATGGCGTTATCATTGGGGTGTGCTTTGGATGAATACCAACTTCTCCCATCATTGCAGCTGCAACTACGTTTTTTACACTTCCAGAAAATATTTCTTCCTCAGCGCTGACTATATCTAAATGCATTGTTGTCATTATTTTTTCCTAGAGTGTTTTTGCTCTTTCCTCAGCTTCTTCAATTCCACCGATCATATAAAATGCCTGTTCTGGAAGATGATCATATTCGCCATCTATTATGCTTTTAAAACCTTTGATGGTGTCTTTCAATGACACGTATTTTCCAGGACTGCCTGTGAAAACTTCAGCAACAAAAAATGGTTGAGATAGGAATCTTTGTATTTTTCTTGCTCTTGCAACTACAAGTTTATCTTCTTCAGATAGCTCATCCATTCCTAATATTGCGATGATATCTTTTAGTTCTTTATATTTTTGAAGAGTGTTTTGAACTTGTCTTGCAACTTCATAATGATCATTCCCAACAACAAGAGGATCTAACTGTCTGCTTGTTGAATCCAATGGATCCACAGCAGGATAAATTCCTAGCTCAGCTACTTGTCTTGATAATACAACTGTCGCATCCAAATGAGCAAATGTAGTTGCTGGAGATGGATCTGTTAAATCATCCGCAGGGACATACACTGCTTGGATAGATGTAATCGAACCTGATTGAGTTGAAGTTATTCTTTCTTGAAGGGCCCCCATTTCTTCAGCAAGCGTTGGCTGATATCCTACAGCAGACGGCATTCTTCCTAAGAGCGCCGAAACTTCTGTTCCAGCCAATGTATATCTATAAATATTATCGATAAACATTAATACATCTTTACCTTCATCTCGAAAATCCTCAGCCATTGTTAAGCCAGTTAGGGCAACTCTTAATCTATTTCCTGGAGGCTCATTCATTTGTCCATAAACTAAAGAAACTTTATCAAGAACTTGTGACTCTTTCATTTCGTGGAAAAAATCATTACCTTCTCTTGTTCTTTCCCCAACACCAGCAAACACAGAGTAACCACTATGCTCGGTAGCAATATTTCTGATAAGCTCCATCATATTTACGGTTTTACCAACGCCAGCGCCGCCAAATAAGCCTACTTTACCGCCTTTAGCAAAAGGACATAATAAGTCGATAACTTTAATGCCGGTCTCTAAAAGTTCATTCCCACCAGCTTGTTCTTCATATGATGGTGGCTTTCTATGAATTGGCATCGTTTTCGGAGCGTCTATAGGTCCAGCCTCGTCAACTGGCTCACCTAATACATTCATAATTCTTCCAAGTGTCTTTTCACCAACTGGAACAGAAATTGGGGCCCCTGTGTTTGTTACTTTTATGCCTCGTTTTATTCCATCGGAAGTTCCCATTGCTATAGTTCTTACAATTCCATCGCCCAGCTGTTGTTGAACTTCTAGTGTTAAACCTGCTTCATCAACTTTGAGTGCGTCATAAACTTGCGGTATAGAATCTTTTGCAAATTCTACGTCTACTACCGCCCCAATCACCTGTACTATTTTTCCTGTGCTCATTTTATTTAGTCTCCGTTAATCACTAAACTGCAGCTGCTCCAGCTACGATTTCTGAAAGTTCCTGCGTTATAGATGCTTGTCTAGCTTTGTTATAAATTAATTGTAATTCATCAATTAGATTACTTGCATTGTCTGATGCGCTCTTCATTGCTACCATTCTTGCTGACATTTCACATGCGACATTCTCAACTATCCCTCTGTAAACTAATGACTCAACATATCTAACCAACAAATTATCAATGACGCTTTTTGAATCCGGCTCATAAATATAATCCCAGTGATGAGAACGTTCATCTTCCTGGCTAGGCTCAGTTGGAATAAGATGCGTCACCCCTGGCTCTTGCGACATTGTGTTAATAAATTTATTTTCTGCTAAATGCAATTCATCAATATTACCCTCAATATAATTGTCTAACATAATTTTTATAGAGCCAATTACATCGTTTATTTCTGGACTATCTCCAAGGTGAGAAACTTGAGCAACTAAATTTACATCTAATCTTTTAAAAAACCTTTCTGCTTTTGAGCCAATTGCACAAACATCAACTTCAATAGAGTTCTTTTTCCATTCATTAATTTTTTTTAAAGCCTGCTTGAATAAATTTGTATTTAAACCTCCGCATAAACCTCGATCGGTACTTATGATAATAAGACCAACTCTTTTGACAGAATCTCTTTGAATCAAAAAAGGGTGCTTATACTCAGGATGTGCATTAGCCAAGTGGCCAACTACATTCTTAATCATCTTAGCATATGGCCTTGCAGCAGACATTCGCCCTTGAGCTTTTTTCATCTTACTTGCCGCTACCATTTCCATAGCTTTAGTTATTTTCTGAGTATTTTTAATACTCGAGATCTGTCCTTTTATTTCTTTTCCGCCTGACATCTACTTTACCAAGTTTGTGTTGATACAAATTTTTCTAACATCTCTTTTAATGTTGACCCAATTTCATCGTTATAATCTCCAGATTCTTCTATCGAATTCATAAAATCAGCATATTCAGAAGTAGCAAAACCAATTAGCGCTTTTTCAAAGTCTTTTATTTTATTAACTTCAATATTATCTAAATATCCTTCATTTGCTGCATAAAGAACTAAACCCATAGATGAAATATTTAATGGAGAGTATTGTGTTTGTTTCATTAATTCCATTACTCTTTCGCCACGTTCAAGTTGTTTTCTTGTTTGTTCATCTAAGTCAGATGCAAACTGAGAGAAAGCTGCTAGCTCTCTGTATTGCGCAAGAGCAAGTCTTACACCGCCCCCAAGCTTCTTGACTAATTTAGTTTGTGCAGCACCACCAACTCTTGAAACAGATAAACCCGCATCTACAGCAGGCCTTAATCCAGAATTAAATAAATTAGTCTCAAGAAATATCTGCCCATCTGTAATAGAAATAACGTTAGTTGGAACAAACGCAGAAACGTCACCAGCTTGAGTTTCAATAATTGGCATAGCAGTTAATGATCCGGTTTTACCTTTTACTTTTCCATTAGTGATTTTTTCTATATGTTCAGCATTAACTCTTGATGCTCTTTCAAGTAATCTTGAATGTAAATAGAATACATCTCCAGGATAAGCTTCTCTTCCAGGAGGTCTTTTCAATAAGAGCGAAACTTGTCTATATGCAACAGCTTGCTTACTTAAATCATCATAAATTATTAAAGCATCTTCTCCCTTATCTCTAAAATATTCTCCCATTGAACAACCTGCATATGGAGCAATATATTGCATTGCGGCAGACTCAGATGCGGTAGAAGCAACAACAATAGTGTGTTCTAAAGCACCATGTTCTTCTAATTTTTTAACTACATTCGAAACTGACGAAGCCTTCTGTCCTATGGCAACATAAATACATTTAACTCCTGTTCCTTTTTGGTTGATTATAGTGTCAATTGCAATGGCAGTTTTACCAGTCTGTCTATCGCCAATAATTAACTCTCTCTGTCCTCTTCCAATTGGTACCATAGAATCGATTGATTTAAGCCCAGTCTGCACTGGCTGATCAACTGATTGTCTTTGAATAACACCTGGGGCAATTTTTTCTATTGGTGAAAATTCATTTGCTTGTATTTCACCTTTCCCATCTATCGGCGCACCTAAAGAATTTACAACTCTTCCTATTAGCTCCTCACCTACTGGGACCTCTAGAATTTTTCCTGTACATTTAGCAATATCCCCTTCAGATAAATGCTGATAGTCACCTAGTATAACTGCTCCAACAGAATCTCTTTCTAAATTAAGAGCTAAACCAAATGTATTATTTGGAAATTCAATCATTTCTCCAGCCATAACATTTGACAAACCGTGAATTCTAACAATACCATCTGTCACTGCTACAATTGTTCCCTCTGTCTTTGCTTCTGCAGATAAATCAGAACCATCAATTCTTTTTTTAATTAAATCACTAATTTCTGTTGGACTAAGTTGCATTATTTTTACCTCTATTGTTTCAAATTAATTGAGATTCTAGTTTTCTTAACTGTTCGCGAAGCGAACCATCTATCACTAGATCATCAACTCTAACTACTGCTCCAGCCAAAAGTGCTGGGTCTACATTTTGTTCTAAACTAATTTCTTTTTTAAATCTTTTTTCCAAGGCTTGTTTGATATTTTTTAGCTGTTCTTCATCTAACTCAATTGCAGTATCAATCCTTGCTATTTTTAAATTTTTTTCATCTTGGAAATAGCTATCATATAAATTTAAAATTTCTGAGATTACATTTAATCTATTATTTTCTGCCAATAATTTTATAAACCTTATAAAATTTTCATCTGTAGTATCATTTAGAATGTCTGACAAAAGATTTACCTTATATAAACTGCTATAAGAATCATTCTGTAAAATATTTTTTATACTTATTTCACTTGAAACTGCTTCTAAATTTTTTAGCATATCAAGATATGCATCGAGCATATTTTTTTCTTTGGCACTCTCAAAAAATGCTTTTGCATATGGCCTGGCTGTTGTAAGTAATTCAGACATAATTTTATATTTTAGTTACCAAATCTTGAATTGCTTTATCGTGAGCTTTCTTATCAATTTCTTTTTTCAAAATCATTTCCGCTCCCTCAATTACAAGCTTTGAGACATCCTTTTTTAAAGATTCTTTTAGTTTCATTGATAGTTGTTCCACTTCTTGCTCTGCTAACTTTAATTTTTTTTGAGCCTCCTCAGAAGCTTTAGTATTTGCTTCATCTAAAATATCTCCCTGTCTTTTTTCCGCCATAGATATTATATTTTTAGCCTCAGATTTTGCATCAGCAAGCTTTATACCAACTTCTTCTTTTGCCTTTTCCAAAGCTTGTTGTCCAAGCTCAGCTGCGGAGAGACCATCAGCAATCTTCTTTCTTCTTTCTTCTAAAGCTGAAGTCAACGGTGGCCAAACAAATTTCATACAAAACCATACAAAAATAGCAAATGATATTGCTTGCCCAATTAAAGTTAAATTAATATTCAATTTTTACTCCTGTTTATTAAATATTTAAGCAACTGCAAATAATAAATAAAACGCAATACCAACTGATATCATTGGGACCGCATCTACTAGCCCTAATACGATGAACATTTGAGTTCTAAGCATTGGTATTAATTCAGGCTGTCGTGCAATACCTTCCATATATTTACCACCTAAATTTCCAATACCTATTGCTGCGCCCAATGCTCCTAACCCCATCATTAAAGCTCCTGCTATATATATTAATCCTGATGTTTCCATAATTACCCTCTACTATTAATTGTCATTAAAAATACTTAATGTTCTCCAGTATCATGTGCCATATTCATGTATACGACCATTAACACCATAAATATAAAAGCCTGAAGAACAATTACTAAAATATGAAATATTGCCCAAGGAACAGAAAGTGTCCATTGAGCATATAATGGTAATAGCGCAATCAAAATGAATATCATTTCGCCTGCGTAAAGATTACCAAATAACCTTAACCCGTGAGAAATAGGTTTTGCTAACAACGCTACTCCCTCTAAAAATAAATTTATAGGAATTAAAATTAATTTAATAAAAATATTTTTAGAAGAAAATGGATGTAAAGTTAATTCTCCAACAAAACCTCCAACTCCTTTATTTTTGATACTATAGAATAAAGCAAGAAAAAATACTGACAACGACATTCCCATAGTCACATTTGGATCTGTTGTTGGTACAATTTTAAAATAAACGTGATGAGGATCCATACCAAAAAAATTAGCGCCAATAAATGTTGCTAGTTGAGGCACCCAGTCGACGGGCACCAAATCCATCAAGTTCATTAACAAAACCCACATAAACGCTGTAAGAGCCATCGGAGCGATCAATTTATTTGTATGCGAGAACGTATCCTTTACGTTTGTATCAATAAATTCAATTATCATTTCAATTGCATTTTGTAAGCCTGCTGGCACTCCTGTACTAGCTTTTTTTGCAACAAAACTAAATAAAAAAATAAAAATAAAACCAAGCCCTATAGACCAACCCATCGAATCTAAATGAATAGCATAGAAACCCATTTCTTGAGCATCTTGAGCAGTTTCTGCTAGTTTCCATACACCATCACTCGGGTCTTTGCCAAATGTTAAATTGGTCAAATGATGCTTAATATACTCTGAACTAGTTTGTGCGCCAGCCGCCATAATTATTTATTATTTCTAAATTTTAGTTTTATAAAAAATATTGCTACTAAATTTGCAAATATAAATGCCGCAAAAAACAATAATGGTTCCGCGACTTCTAATTTTAGGAATATTAAAGCAAACATTGTTGCTGAAATAGACCATTTTCCAAATTCTGCAATATAAAATCGTCGAGCCTCTTCTTTAATCGACTTAGCTCTGTAAAAGAGCATCATATATGCGGAATATGCGTTCGAAAAAAAGCTAACACTTGCCCCGTATATGAAAGAAGAAGCCACATAAATATCAGAGAAAAACCATATAATTGACGCTATTATCGTAAATATTAAAAGTTCAATTAATAGCTTTCTAAGAAACATAATCTCTTCGGGTATGCAGTATATTAAGAGTGTGGAAATTTATCAATATATTTAATAATGATATTGATAAATTTAATGTATATGTAATCATTTTTTACGATTTTTAAGCAAATTTTGCAAAAAACTATTTTTTATATCCTAATTTTTTCAAAAGCCCTTCTAAAACTTCTAAATTACTATATTTAAATATAATTTTGCCATTTTTTTTTGATGAAGAATAATCTATTTGGGCATAAACCCCATATTTTTCACTTAATTGCTTTTCAATACTCAATAATTGTGAATCCTTCGCTTTTTTTGAAGATTTTCTCAATACGGGTGTTTTTTTTGCATTTACAAGATTTTCTACATCCCTAACAGATAATTTTTGATTAACTATCTTGTCAGCAAAAAGTTTCTGTGAGTTTTTAGCTAAGGGTAACAAAGCCCTTGCGTGACCCATATCAATCTTTTGCTCGGACAATAGTTTAATTACATATGTATCCAACGATAATAGCCTTATCAAGTTCGAGATATGTGATCTTGATTTACCAGTCTTCTTAGATAAACTTTCTTGAGTAAACTTAAATTTCTTGATCAGTTTTTCTAGCCCTATAGCTTCTTCGATCGGATTTAAATTTTCTCTTTGAACGTTTTCTAGTAAAGCATATATAGCAGCAGATTCATCTCCCACAAGTTTCACAATTGCAGGAACTTTCTTATGCCCCAAAATCTTTGCAGCTCTTAACCTCCTTTCACCGGCAATAAGTTCATACTCATCTTGTTTTGTTTTTCTAAGTAATATTGGCTGTATAATTCCTTCCTCTCTTATAGACTCAACCAGAGATTTAAGACTTTCTTCATTAAAATTTGTTCTTGGCTGATATGGGCTTACACCAATCTTTGAAACTTCTATTTCTTGAGAGGCTTCATTGGCTTTTACTTTTTTAGCTTTTGACGAGCTAAAAAGAACTTCAACCCCTTTATTTCCTAAACCACTTTTTCTTTTTGTCATTTTGTTGTTACCTTGCTTTTGAAATTTTTACCAGCTCACCTGCAAGAGCTAAGTATGACATAGAGCCTTTAGAACCTCTATCATAACTAATTATAGACGTACCGTGACTTGGAGCTTCTGCTAAGCTAACATTTCTAGGAATTATTGTCTTTAATACATCTTTCCCAAAATGGTTTTTTAATTCCGAAGATACATCTTGCGCCAAATTATTTCTTGGGTCATACATAGTTCTTAAAATACCCCCAACCTTTAAGCTTTCATTCACCGACATCTTAATTTTATCAATTGTTTCAAGTAGAGCTGTAAGGCCTTCGAGCGCAAAATACTCACATTGTGTTGGAATTATAACAGAATCTGAAGCAGCTAAAGAATTCACTGTTAATATATTTAGTGATGGTGGGCAATCAATTATTATAAAATCATAATCTTTTTTAATTTCTGAAATTACCGTTTTTAAAATTAACTCTCTATCATTATTTTCTAATAGTTTTACTTCAGCTAATGTAAGAGACTGATTTGATGGTATTAAATCGTAACCTTCTTCTGCTTTCTTCAATATGCTTTTTATGTTTGTATTATGGTCTAAAAGCAAATCTGCTGAAGAATACTCGAGCTCATATTTATTAACACCTGATCCCATGGTTGCGTTACCTTGAGGATCCATATCTATTAATAATACATTTTTATTATTTAAAGATAACGCTGCAGATAAATTAACGCTCGTAGTTGTTTTACCAACTCCGCCTTTTTGATTACATATAGAAAAAATCGTACTCAATCTTCATTCCTATTTTTTGACATTATCACAGCATGTCTTTCAGCTGAAAGACCTGGCACTATAAGCTTCTCAACTTTATAATTAATGTTTTTATCTAACTCTGAGAGCTCTTTATCAGGGTATTTGCCTTTCATAGCTATAATAATACCTTCTTTCTTTAAAAGATTTTCAGAATTTTTAAAAATTGTAGATAATGTGGAAAATGATCTACACACAATTGAATCAAATGACCTTTTATCATCAAAATTCTCTATTCTCTCATGAACTAAATCAACGTTTCTTATATTTAAATTTATCTTAACATGGTTTAAAAAAATAATTTTTTTGTTATTTGAATCCAGTAACAAGAAATGTGATTCTGGGGAAAGAATTGCAAGAGGTATCCCCGGGAAACCCGCGCCTGAACCTATATCTAAAATTTTATTTCCCTCTAGCAAATGTTTTATAGATAAACTATCAAGAATGTGTTTTGTAAGCATATCTTTTGTTTTTGTTATAGATGTAAGGTTATGAAGCTTATTTGCTTTTTTTATATACTCACAAAAATTAATTAATTTATCTGCAGCTACTTCTATGTCACTTGTGAATTTTGATATGGATTTATAAAAAAATTCTTTCTCGATATTATTTTGCATTATTTTGAAAAGCTTTTATTTGTACTTTTAAAATTGATATAGCTGCTGGAGTAACTCCCGGAACCCTTGCTGCTTGTCGCAAGTTTTGAGGTTTAACCATTGCGAGATTTTCTCTTGCCTCAATTGACAATGCTGTTATTTCGGAATAATTCATCTTATCTGGTAATGTCATTTCTTCGTCTTTTTTATTTTTAATAACTTCTAATTTTTGTTTTTGTATATAACCCTCATATTTAATTCTTATTGAGCAATTCTCTCCTATATCTTTTTCGGCCAAACGATAATCTGAAGAATAAATACTTAAATCTTGATATGATGTTTTTGGTCTTTTAAGGAACTCTTTTGCTGAAATTTTTCTATTATTTTCCATTATTTTAAAATCAGCAAGGCGTTGAATCTCTGTGTCTATTTGTTCTTGTTTTTTATTATAAATATCATATCTTGTTTCTTCTACCGAGCCCAATTTCCAGCCTATAGGAGTTAACCTTTTATCAGCATTATCCTCCCTTAAATAAAGCCTATGCTCAGCCCTACTTGTAAACATGCGATAAGGTTCTGGAGCGCCTTGGGTTATTAAATCATCAATCATCACTCCAACATAAGAATTTTCCCTGCTTGGCGACCACATATCTTTTGTTTGAGAACGCATGGCGGCATTAATGCCAGCAACAATTCCTTGGGAAGCTGCCTCTTCGTATCCTGTTGTTCCGTTTATTTGCCCAGCCATAAAGAAACCAGAAATTTTTTTATTCTCTAAATTTGAATTTAGCCCTCTTGGGTCGAAAAAATCATATTCGATCGCATAACCATAATTCTCTATGATTACGTTTTCGAGCCCCTCTATTGTTCTTATAAAATTCTCCTGGTCTTTTTTAGGTAAGCTCGTTGAAATTCCATTTGGATAGATTAATTTCGAATTTAACCCTTCTGGCTCTAAAAATATCTGATGAGATTCCTTATCTGCGAACCTTGTGACCTTATCTTCTATGGAAGGACAATACCTCGGTCCTTTGCCAGTA
>Ga0181563_10004865_pt1 | contig 12428 bp, 18 predicted proteins | sample 011ome_25_FD_133759 | JGI IMG/M metagenome (GOLD analysis project Ga0181563, IMG submission 133759) | Coastal salt marsh microbial communities from the Groves Creek Marsh, Skidaway Island, Georgia - 011512CT metaG (megahit assembly) | ecosystem: Environmental > Aquatic > Marine > Intertidal... | reverse complement strand
CGCCAGTAACGCCAGTAGCCCCTGTTGCGCCCTTATCCCCTTTCGAGCCCTTACCAGATACAGTGACAGCACTATCAGTAGTCGCCGATACTGTGATTGATGACTGGGAAGGGGCGTTTACCGTGATTGAAGTGCCATCAGAAACCGTAATGTCTGTAGACATAAATCAAATCACTTTAGATATGTCAGCATTAATCTTGAATGACCCCTCTAACACAGTCTTCTGTGTGTCATTGACTTTGTACTGAAAGTCATACTTATATCTACCTGGGGGGACCTTGGCCATGTCAGAGGCAGACAAGAACAACGTTACATTGCCATTGTCATCAATGTTATTGAACGTAAAGTTCACAGGACCTTTCTTCCCCAGCTCTACACTTCCAATAACAATGCCCTCACTTTTACCGTCTAAGTTTTCGGGTATCCTAGAAACCGAACTAGACGCCCTGACCTGCATCAAGAAGGTGTATTGATCGGTAGACAATGGGAGTCCCGTACCGTCACTGTCCTTTAGTGTCAACGTCAATTCAAAAGTGTCTCCCTGGCGACAGGTAATATCCAGCCTGTCTGCAATATCAAGATTTACTTTAGCCATTCTGTCTCATCTGGTTTAACATCTCGAGAACGTTAGACCTCTTTTCTTCTTGAAGTTCTGGACGCTTGCCAGTTCTCTGCGAGATTAGTTTGCTTTGCTCAACCGCCTGCTTTTTCACGCGGTCGTCTTTCCTATTATCCTTTTGAGATTCGATCTCACTCCTCTGATTAAACTCTAGCTGCTTTTCAGATTGCACCTTTTGAATCTTCATCATCTCTATCTCCTTGTTCATTTGATGCTCAGCCTGAAGGATAGCCAGCTGACTTTGAGTCTTTAGCTCAATTAGCTTAGCGTCTGCCTGTGCCTTCAACTGAACCTCCTGAACCCTAGACTGAGCAGCAGACTCCGCAGCTTGCTGTGCCTGTTGAGCCTGCATCTGAGAGTTTTGCAACGCCTGTTGCTGTGCCACTTCAAGTCTCTTCTTACGACGGACAACTAGTAGACGCTCTGCTTGAGTAACGTCTTTGATGTTTCGGATAGCCATGGCATCCTCCAGGTCAATTTCTTTCTGACTCAAAGCAATCTGAATGCTCTGCTCAAGAAGTTGCTGGTCCTTGTCCTCCATGTCCTTCAGTACTTTAACTCCGAAGTTGTACATAGGAAGCTGCGAAAACGAAGCCAGGACAGACATGTTAGTCTTTCCAATAGCGTTCTCATACGCTCTGTAAATAACGCTTTCCGTCGGAAGGATCTGGACACACTTCACCACATCCTGACACACCTTCTTGTACAGCAACATGGCCGCATTGGTAATATCGAACGTAGCGTTGTTGCTCGCAGCAATGGCCTGCTGCTGAACCCCCACAAGCGCATCACCCTTGGGCGTAGATGCATCTACCACCTCATTAATGCCCGTAGTGTCACGAATCATACGGAGGTAGTGATTGTATAGTCCAATCAGCTCGTTGATGTTACGGATACTGTTTCCGATCTCACGGACTGGTGGGTTCTGGAATCCACCTTCTGGATTCTTACTTCTGTAATAGAAGACACCCGTCTGCTCGTAGATATCGTGCAGGTCCAACGGCTGCAACTCCCCAGACTTGCCCAGCTGAACATTCTCCAACCCCTCGATGTCGATGATCAAACCATCAGGTTTAGCCTTGGCGATCGCCTGCTGTAGCTTCAGGTGTGTGAGCTGAAGCATATCAGCAAAACCGATACAGCTGTCCACCATGGACTTCGGCATGTTCGCGACCATGTTAGTCGCGATCACAGAGAAAGAGAGAGATGCACGGCTGATGTCGTGCATGTTCTTCGGTGTGTTGTATTGCTTCCTGTAGTTAATCAGGTGCTCTGTACCGATAATGTACATGCCCTCGTACACACACTCAATATCCATCGTGTGAGGAGTGCGATCATAAACGCTACCCTTGCGCTCCTTGTACTCAAAACCCTCGTAAAAAAAGTTTGTGTTCCCGTACTTGTTCCCCTTCTCCTCAAAGTACATGGTGTCTACAGAAAGAAACTCGAAATCCAGTACTTGAACCACATACCCTGAATACTGCTCCTTCTCAGGTCCAGCAGTAGCATACGGTTTGTTAGGGTATCTGTTAGATGTGCTTCTCCGAGCCTTCTTAGAAATCTTCTTCAGGTCTTCGTCTGTGAGCTCGTCACCCGCAAGACGCTTCAGCTCGTGCAAAGGAATCTCTCGAACACACCCAGCATAAATCAAGTCTTCGAAACCTGGGTCATCCGTATAGCTATGAACAAAATTTACGGGGTCGACATATTCAATGTCAATCCCATAGTTCGGATCATTTTTTCTTTTGACAACGGCAATCCCTAATGCCGCAAGGTCATTAACGCATCGGCGAAAGGTACCGTCTTCGAAGTTCGCCCATGACAAGGTCATGTCTGTGGCAACCTGAGCAGCAATCTCTGCATCAGTCTTGATGTTGGTGTCCATCAAGATCTCTACCTCTTCCTCCGTTTCTGGAATCTGATTTGCATCGATGCCAGCCATGGGGCGACCCAACATCTCTTGCATTTCAAGCAACTCCTTGCGCAGCTTTACTTGATTACGCTGAATGTTTTTCTGTACGTTTTTCTCGCTGGAAGACAGCGGATCCGTAGCCTCAATGTTGGGGTATGGGTTTCTAGAAAGGATCTTATTTACCACAATCCGAACAAACTTCGGGAGGATTGGCACCGCAGTAAAGTCCAAGTTCATCAAGCTGCCGTCACCCGAATTAGGATCGGCCTGATTTAGCAACTGCTTGTAAATGGTGGTGTCTTGAGTTCCGTTGGCGTAATCTCTATTACGAATAAAGGTGTTCTTACGACCGCCGAACGTAGACATGTTGTCCTGTCCGTTTCCCCATTGTCCCTCAATAGCCTTAGCATACTGAAGGCCATACTCTTTAGAGAGTTTTGTTTCCTGCGAGGCTAGTGGATCTGGGAACCCCCCTGCAGAATCGGTTCTATTGTTATACATGCGGGGACATTACTTATCCCACAAATATAATCAAATCAGCCTCGCAGTTTGTAGCGACGAAAGAACACCTTCTCGTCGAACGAAGCGACTTCCTTAGGCTTCACTTTCTGGGCAGCCAATAACGCTAGACCAGAACTAATCGTGAGGTCAAAACGAGTCCTGTTGTTGATGTCGTATCCAATCCAATCTTCTAAAGTTCGATTGAAGTACATGCTCCCAATCTCCCCAGTATCTCTGTTTATTCCTACGTGCTGGTGGATGTAAGCCTCAATGGCCTGTGCATGTGACTGAATAACATCTACCGAGTTAGATGGGATACCCTTGGTCTTGACCTTAACCTTCTGACTACTACTGATCAAGTGTTTAGGTCTGTCCATCAAATACCCATCATATCCCCTCTGCTCAAAGTATCGAGCAATTCCATACTTGTTGTTCTCAATCAAAAGTGGGTACCCATAGAAGACCGCCGCCATGAGAACGTCTTCGTAAAAAATCGAAGCCAGCGGCGGACGGGAAGCGTACTCAAGAACAAACATGTTAGCAGGTACTTCCATATTGAACTTGTTGTACAAATGGAGCGCACCCTTGGATCCCCTGCCATCCACAGTAGCATCGAGATCATAGCTATCCACGCCGCCACAACCAAGATGAGTATTAGGCGCGACTCTTTTTCCCCTTTCATTAGCCTTCTTGTTTCTCAACTCGGAAGGTGGCATCCACGCAATTTTGAACCTACCCTTTGGATCTGGGGTAAATACAACCTCACTATCCTGGACTCCGCCCTTCCATGAAAACTGACCCGAAACTACAGGGTTTGGAAATAACGCATCGTTATGTTCTACTTGTTCGTAGATGTGTCCGATGTTAAATAAACTCGACTCGATGCTATCCCTAAATGCCTCATCCTCAGTAAACGGGAACTGTCGGATCGTCTCATTCAGTTCCGAAGCATCATGCTTTAGACTGTCCCTCTCGTTCTTCAAGAACGTCTTAGATCCCATGTGGATGTACTCCCCATCAATGCCCTGCACCATTTCCTCAGGGTCATTTACAACGGCACGACCATAGGCGTCAAAGAATCCCTCTAGCGATTCGTAGGCAGGGATGAACAGACGATAGAGACCTGACCTAGTCCTCCCATTCGCATTCCTGTCCGTCGGATCCGAATCTACCCAAAGGTCCTTGTATTCTCTTCCCCCTTTTCCCATGGGATTTACGGTGCTTCCGACCATAGCCTTCCCTACGATCTTCCGACCGACGATCAAACAAGTCCTCTCGATCCTCCAGGCTTCTCTTATGTCGGTTGGTTTTTCCCATTTGCCAGCCTCGTCTAAGTATAGCAAGTGTAGCTTCTCTCCGTCGTATGCGTTGTTGGTTGTATTCTTCCAGTTAATTACGGTATTCAAGGCGTCCCCCATAGTGGTCGTCTTGTTGTTCTTCGTAATCTTTTTTGACGGCTCTCGAAAGGCAAGCTCCATACGCGGATTAGTAGTACCGTCTTGAATGGGCTTGAAGAAGAAGGGGTATTTACGGAACATGGTTACCACCTTCTTCATGAAGATGTTTTCCTGAGCATCCTTACCCGTCTTACTCTGTATCCCTATTAGCTTGTCTTTTACCTGAGTAGCTTCGTCAACAATTACCGAAGAGCAAATGTTGGTGTATCCTGATCTACGACACTTGGTATATAGCTGTCCAATACAACGAGGGTCCGCCTCACACGCAGCTAAATGTAGGAAAATATCTCTTTGAAAATCAAGGTAGTACGGCGACCCTATGTCAAGAACCGACCACTGCAGCATCATGTAGTGACGACCAGTGATGTATGTAGCGTCACCTCGGTTATAAAACCAAACACCCTCACGCCTGCGCCGAAATTCCTCCTCGATATATGGACGAAACTTTTCTCTGAACTGCCTCGGCATCTCCGCCCACTCATCCATAGAGCGAATACGCGATAGTTCTTTGGGAAGATCAATTCTCCTCCAGGATTGATCCTGCACGGGTAAGTCGCAGTAGAGGATGTCCTTGATCTTAGGCGCCTTGGGAAGCACAATGAGAATCCCACCGAGCTCGACGTGGTCGCCCAACGTACCATTGGGGCATATTGAAATAGCCTTTTCATCATATCCCTCTACATCTACCAGCATCAGTTGTAAAATCCGTTTAGGTAGTGTGACAAACAAGGATGCCTGCCCGCTATCTTCTTGACGTTCACTCTTTCGTATTGAGGCACAGCCATGTAAGACTCGAAGCTGTGTATGTTCACGTCGTTCTTTACGTCGACGCAATCCTCCTCGTCGAAACTAATGACCTCAACAATGTCTTGACCCCACCGATCTGTAAGCTTGTCTAGCAACAACCCATCGAAGTTGAACGTCTGATCAGGATCGTACAGAGTTAAAAGGTTGACGGTATTGATTAGAGTCGACGTAAGAAAAAACTGACCGCTGCTGATGAGGTACCCTGGTGTAGGATTAAACAAACATCCCCATTCCTGAGACTCATCCGAAGACATGATCACACAGTTTCTCGTTCCGAACGTCACTACTTTGTTGCCCATCAGCTTTTCGATAGCAACATCCCAGTACCCAGAATGGTGTACGTTATTACTCCCATACCAACAGATGTAGTCACATCTCTTCTGTATAGCGCGTAACCATGCATACGTAAACTTATCTGCTACGGGTTGATTCTCAAACATCTCATGCTCTATACCGAGCTTCTCACAGAACTTGGCGATGTTGTATGAGTCGCCAATGACAACACCGTTTACGTTAATGCCCGCATTATTCAAACTCTGCATGGCACACGACATGTCGTCAATCGACATTTTGGTCAACGCAGGTCTATCGTGGTAGACCATAAAAAAACAAACACTCCTCACCTTAAAATAGTTACGTGCCCATTAATTAAGTACGACTCCCCAGGCATGGAGCACTCAAGCCTGTATACATATACGTCGTCTGGAACATAGTACTCGTCACCACCCATCCAAATATCAGTGTGAGAGTAAGACTGCCAAACTAATACCCCCGACCTAGAATAAACACTTAGGACCCAGGAATCCCAGCAGTTCATAGTCTCGACCTCCCACACATCGTTGACCCCGTCATTATTCGGCGTGAAAGAATTAGGGATGTATATCGGGCAACTTGATGAAAGAACCGTACAGGGAAAACCTGTCTCACAATCTACATTCAATACCTCATACTCATAGTTATATAGAGTGTCGGTGATGTAGATGTATGTCGTATCATAGAAGTACCAGTTTATGGGAACATACACAGTGTCTGTTTGATAGACTGTGTCTGTAAGCTCTATGTACACAGTATCATAGATCCAACATATCTCTGGATAGTAGAGCGTATCGTACTGCGTAATCACAATGGTGTCTGGAGGCAGCTCTACATACACTGTGTCATAAATAACTTCAGGAACAGGGTCTCCGCAGTCACCCACTACCAGCCAGTTGTCCATGAAGTTGTTGTCTTCATACAGACCTGTCCCCCACGGGGTCCCATCACCATTCGCCCCAACCTCAGCCCATCCTCCGTCAGAAGCGTACATAGTTTGCCCATAGCTGATCTGCCAGATGACAGCCTGGATACTATACCCTTCTGCATACCAGTATGTTATGACGTTTTCTAGGTTGCAGTACATCTGCCCTGCGAAAGGACCGCTTACACAGTCCGACTGGTATGAGTTGAATATAGGGAATGTAACGGTGTCCCCAGTATAGTACGGGGGTACAAGCGACTCGTCATACAGGTTCGTCCAGTTAGTTGGAGATTCCGTAGTGGTAGCGCTGTATACCCATCCAGGATGGTTACTGGTAGCACTGAGAGGGAAGTCAAAAGACGGGAAGTCCCATCCGATATTCATCGCATTGCAGTCTTCGTCAACAGCCTGAAATCCAAACTGTAGCTCTGAAACTCCGTCAGGACCGCCAGTGCCACCACAGTTTTCTGTGTTGTTGAATGATACTGTTACGGTTCCAAGTACAGGATCGAAACTCAACAACTCCAAGTCACACTGTCCCAAACAAGACAATGAGAATATGATTGGTAAAACAGTTAAACCCCTAAGGGTATTTCGTGGTTTGGTAGTGAGCATGCTCTTTGAAAATCCAGGTCAATATATACTGGAGTCTTTTCCCCCACATAAGCACCAATCACATTGAACTCGATGTACTCCATTGCATCGTCAGGGTGCATGTCCTCAACCTCCACAAGAATACCGACCATCCTATTAACGTCGTAAACAGCCACTGGGTTCGAACCCGTGGTGATCCCAATCAATGCCATTTCAAACCCGTCGGCCAATAAGCACTCGTTCTCTTCAAGCTCAATCATGAGCTCGTCACATTCTTTAATTTTCATTTCTTACTAAACCTTTCTGCAAATCCACCGTTGTAATCTTTACCATCGGTGATAGTCTCACCTAAGGTAAGGTCCGTCATCATCTGCTCCAACTTCTGGCGCTCGACCAAGAGCTCCTTGCAGTCAATCGCAGTCTGCTTAATAGACTGAAGCTCAGCCTTCCTAGCACTTCCATTGATCTCAGAATCAACAGGCTTTTTTATTTCCTCGATCATGTTGTTGATAGCGACCTCCATGCTTCTCATGAGGCGCTCAGCAGCATCGATAGTAGTGAACTTCTTAGACCGCATAGAGCAAATCTTGAGTTCTAGTACGGAAGAACTCCTCACCTAGCGCCTTGAACGTGTAGTCCATGTTCTTCCTAAAGCCTACGGTATCACCCACCTGTAGGCCCAGCTCATCGAGATCTTCACTTGGTGCTGCTACTACACCTGTGGTTCTCACCTTGTCCTTTAGATCTACGACCTCCAATATGGCATCGGCAATCTCTTCTGCTACATCGGGACGTAAGATGGTCCACCCATCTAAGGGCAGTATCTCTTCTGTTCCCTGAGGGGTGTAGGCGTAAGCATGGCTATTGACAGCCACCTTAGGATCAAAGCTCACAACGTAGCAGTCCTTGTAATCTGCAAACGGCATACCCCCGTTAATGACGACGTTGTGATGAAAGTACAGCGTGTCCCCAGGCTTCACGGGGGTATTAAACTTGGCTGGGGTGTGAATCACCTCGCCCTCATTGACCCTGTGCTGGAACTCGTCAAACTTAGTTTCAATATAAATAGACTGGTCGCCGAGCGCGACCTCATCGTGAAACCGCTTTGGCAGCTTCACAACGAAGTAGTAAAGAAGATTCATGATTAAAAGTTACAGTCGAACTCTACAATGCAAGGCATGTCATCGACCGCCTTCCACAATACTTGACTGCCCTCAGACTCCATATACACGAGGTAACGACTCTTAGAGTAACGATGCAAATGAGAGTCGTCTAATACAATAGCGCACACGTTCCCATTACCAGCTCGCATACCCAAGTAATAAGCCATGGCGTCCTTCGGGTCTTTGCCGATTACGATTTTGCGGATAAGTCCGTTCATTAGTTTAAATTTTCTGGGGAGTCCAGGTCGTCGAATATATCTCTCCACCAATTCTCGCTCTCTTCGTCCTCATTCTCGTCGGGGTAATCATTCCCCATTTGCATGTTAGTCTCAAAAGAGAACCGAAGAAAATCAAAGGCTTCCATCAGCATCTCTTCGTTCTCTACATCCATAGAGAAAACAGCTTTTAATATTGGGTCTCCGTAAACATCTGTGTCTAGGATACCTGTAAGCATGATATTTACTGCCTGGCCCTTCATGTCAAATGTCTTGGTTAGATCATCTAACTGAATATGCAACGACTGCACTGCCTGCAGAAAATTATCTTTGTGTTCACTATCCATGCCTAAGAGTAAGATAAGCAAAAAGAAGATGTTCAGGGACTTCTCCCGCCTGGATCAAAAGTACGTCAATCACAACCACCTCAAGAACCTGAGAGAGGTGATGACCAGCACAGAAGAGTCCAATGACATCTACCGAAAAGAACTTCTCTTTATGCTTTGGGCATACGACTTAGAGTTCTTTACTATAGACTACGCGTCCAAAGAGTACGGATTCCGTAAAAACCACTTAGCGGATAGAATAATCTATCCGCTAGTGAATTCAGGGTGGCTGTACAAGCACTTCGATAAGATGACTCCAGCTAACAAGATGGAAGATCACCTCTTTCGAGAAGAGACCAAGTTCAACTACAGAGTACGGTACGCCCTCACACAGAAGGCAAGGCTGATGCTACAGCGTTTCTACAACACCCTTACTTAGTAGGGGTCTTCTTCCGATCGGAGATAATCATATTGATCAAGGTATCAAGCCAACCAAATACCTGATTGTCTTTCTCCGTAGGAGTTAGGTTCACGACGATCTTGATGAAAGCGAGCAGACCGATGATGAGTTCGGCGAGGTTATTAGTGATGAAGTCCCACATGTCTAGTTATTTAGGTGTGTCAAAATCAGTGTACAAGATAGTCACTTCCTCCTTTCTCTCCAAAACAGAAGCAATGTATGGATACACGCGGAAGTAAGCGCGAGTGCTATGACCCACGTACCCATTCTTTTTTACTTGGTTGTTCTCTTGTGTATCACCCAGCAATAGACATCCAGAAGTATGCTCATCAGTGTTACCGCAATGAATGAGAATGTATTCAAAACCAGGAACGTCACGAACCCAAAGCATCCCCTTGTGGATCGTACGAAATCGAGAAGCATATTTTTCGTGGAAGCCACCAATCCTCCTAAGAGAAATTCTATACTCTCCAGCGGGAATCCGTGTTTCCCCAGAAACCTTTTTATCACGATGCTCGTCTTCTAGTGTGTAACACAGAAACCTTCTGGTTCCGTTTGAAATATCGAACAATGCCCCGCTGGTCGAGTCTAGTTCCGAACTGAATCTGACTACTTCTAGCTTCACGCTTTCTATTGTTTAGTTTGTCGTACCTCTTGAGCCGAGGATTAAAGTAACCCTTGCTGCCCATCAACGGCAAGCCTCAGGGACTACGTCGCACAAAGTTCTTCGTGTCCCCTCTGTGCCATCCGCCTTACCACCTCTGTTTATCACATTGGCTTTACCAATGCCGCCCCTTTTACCCTCTACGTCGACAAATAGCCTCGCGAAATCAACATCCCTACCAAACCTTTTTTGAAAGGCTTTCTTTGAAACGCCTGGACCAAAGAGCTCAGAGAGCTGGCCAGCAAGATCAGGGTCTCTTTCTGCTCGATTCAGGATGTCGCCAAGAGATATGGTACCACCGTATGCATTACGCTCAGGATCATAGATCTGACCACGGATGATATTCGGTGAGGAAGGTTGATCAGAAGTGACGTTGTAAAAACGAAGAGCAGGATTCTCTGGAGGTGGAGGAGCGTAAAAATCTGCAGGGCGATAGCTAGGTACAGCCCCTAGAATACCCATTAATTGGTTCACGCTGCCATCGGCAGCACCCAGAATTGCGTTACCCTTCAGCCCTCTGGGCATCTTCTCACCATAGGGTAGAGATGGGTTGTCGTTTTTTTTTATTAGTCGCATCAGAAGGGGCCTAGTCCGAGAACCATGCCCAACCTCTGCAAAGCATTCAGGTCAATCGTATTGGGCTGACCGAAAGCACCCTGAGGTCTTGTGATCTGCTTCGGCGTGTTCTGGTACTTTGCCATAATCGCCATCAGAGGTATCGAAGCGAGTCCCCGACCCAAAGCTCGGGCTGTATGGTTTCGGAAACCCCTACGCGCCAAGTTCTCTCTGGTGTTCTCTGGGTTCTCCAACTCGTTCAACAGGAACTGAACGTCACTGGGTCGAGCGGGGAAGTATCCAGTCTTACGCCCCTGCTTGTTAGCTGCCCTTTTTTCTTGTCGTTTCGCTTGACGCAACCTAGCTTCCATACCTTTCTCGGCATAGAACTGATCGTTCTCAAACTCCGACGGACCGTAGGGGAGTCCCCCACCATTTCTGTAAAGGGTTTTCATGTCAATGCTGCAAAGACTTCGACCTGACAAGAAGCTGTGTCTGCCTGGGCCAGGACGTTATCAATATCAGTAAGATTTCCAGCAGCAGCACTAGCATCCCCCACTGCGTTTGCGTCAATCTTGCTGTTGAACAGGAAGTAGCTTTCACCAGCCGCCAGCTTTACCATGTACTCCTCGGTACTGTCGTTCTGAATCGTGATCGAAACGAAGTTGGTGGCGTCGAGATTCGTAATACGGAAGTACTGAACCTGCGTTGTATGCAGCGTCCCTCCAGCGGCATTGGCTGCCGTAGAGTCCATCTGCAAGATGGTCTGGGCACTAGCCGTAGCCACATCCATAATTCTATGGAAGGTTTCGGTGATACTATCAATAGTCACCGTCATCTCGCTGCCACGGTCCTTGCCGTTTAGCTGCAGCTTCTCTGAAATCTCAACTGTGAGTGTCGCCATTGCACTTATTTGTTTTGCATCAGACTGTACATGAAGTCAGTAGCTTTTGGGTTCGGAACCCCGTACTGCGCATTCCCAGTAGAGCGGGGGGAGAACGCCTCCCTTTCAACCTCCATCAAGAGCTCTGCAAGAGCAGCCCTATTTCCCACTTCTGTTCGATAGGCCGTATGCGGGATGTTTCCGAAATACTCGCTATCTCCGACATACCCCGTTCGAGGCATTCTATTGCGACGGTCAGGCAAGTATCCTTGGGTCATGAAGCGATCATAGAAATCTTCGACCTTCATTTCAGGATCGCGAACCTCGTCATCAATGTATGCCTTCAGGTAATCTGGCAAGGCATTGTACGTCGCCATCAAGTCTGGCTCCTTAGGACCAGTAACACTTCTTCTAATCGCTCTCATGTTACCTCTCGTAAGGTCCTGGCTTGCCGCTGCCTTTGCTAAGACGAGCCATACGCTCAGCCTCGGCGCGATCTTGCGCTATCCTAGCGTCATAGGCGTTGTTGATTCGATTGAGGAAGTCCTCCGCATATGTATCACCCGCCATGGCTCTCTGCAACATGCGGTTCAACATCATCGCCATCTTTGCCTCTCCGCTTGATCCTAGACCCTCTTGGTTCTCAAGAACCTGGCGCATCTCCGCACCCTCCATCATAGGCAGCACATTGCCGTCCCTATCCATTAGTCCATCGAACTGCTGGTTTTGACGCATTTGATCGTAGAAGTCACCCTCGTACATTTCTCGATTTCCTCTGCGACGTGCAAAGTCTTGAAGCGACGGGCTCAAAGCATTGAACATTTTCGATGCGGACGAAGCGCCAGCCTCAGAACCCGCAAACATGCCATAGCCATACGGGGCAGGGACACCACCAGGGAGACCCCCGCCATTAGCGTACATGCGGCCACCGCCACCGTATTTCTTTTGCTTTTTGCTAACTACTCTCATATCACAAATATAAACACATTAACCACTGCAAGATTCACAATCCTCAGGGGCGTCGATGTTGCAAGT
>Ga0181563_10004859_pt1 | contig 12446 bp, 7 predicted proteins | sample 011ome_25_FD_133759 | JGI IMG/M metagenome (GOLD analysis project Ga0181563, IMG submission 133759) | Coastal salt marsh microbial communities from the Groves Creek Marsh, Skidaway Island, Georgia - 011512CT metaG (megahit assembly) | ecosystem: Environmental > Aquatic > Marine > Intertidal zone... | reverse complement strand
TTTTCATTAAGGGCAGCTGCCAATTGTACGGGCCAACGTTGCTCTTGTTCCACCTGTTCACCAATGGTGTAACTATCGCCCAAGGCGAGGTAGCTTGCTGCATTTTTGCTTGGCGGAATATTGAGTTTTGCCTGCTTGTTTTGACACCCAAAAAGGACAAACAGGCTAAAAAAAAGAATTAGTTTTCGCATTAGATAAGCGGGTTGATTTACATGCCTCCTTTACGTCTTGGTGATCTTTGCTTTGGCCATTCCATTTGTTTACCGGTTCTTTTGCTTATGGGTAAAATACTCTTTTCTCTAGAAGTCACCTCAGCATCTTCAGAGGCCATATAGGCTAAAATAGCGGTAAGGATAGCATTGTTTCGCACATCATCAAAAACGATTTTATCATAGGTATCTCTGTTGGTATGCCAAGTGTAATTTGAATAAGACCAACTCAACGAACTTAAACTAAATGCAGGGGCACCAGCGGCAACAAAGGAGGCGTAGTCAGACCCACCTCCACTTGGAGTTCCAGGGAAATTTGTTTCAATATGCTTGGTAATGTCTTGTGGAACTTCGTGTAACCATCGGCCAATATAGTCATAGGCATGAAGAAAGCCTTGACCAGAGATATTTACAACGCGTCCAGTTCCATTGTCTTGGTTAAAAACGGCTTGTATATTTTCCACAATTTCAGGATGATCTTCAACAAAGGCTCTTGAACCATTGAGGCCTTGTTCTTCACTTCCCCAGTGTCCTACCAAGATTGTTCTTTTGGGATTGGGATACACTTTTTTGAGGATGCGCATGGCCTCCATCATCACAAGAGAGCCTGTTCCATTATCGGTTGCACCAGTTCCTCCGTCCCAAGAATCAAAATGGGCGGAAAGAATAACGTATTCTTCTGGCTTTTCACTTCCTTTAATTTCAGCAATGGTGTTGAAGGTCGGAACTTCCCCCAGTTCTTTGGATTGGGCTACAATGGTAAGCATTGGTTTTTCTCCTCTTGCTGCCAAGCGATAAACCAACGAATAGTCTTCTAATTCTAGATCTACAGTGGGTATTTTTTTTGTTCGAGCACTAAATATTTTACTTACGCCAAAACCTTTTGACCAGTAAGAACTAATGATTCCAGCTGCCCCAGCTTTTTCAAGTGCTTGGTGAATGCTTCTTGATGAATAGCCTGTATTGCGCATATTTTCTCGCCATGCTTTGTTGGCTTCGCTTCGTGCTGTTTTCATTTTTTCAAAAGATTCTTCGGTGGCAAATTCTTCCCAATTATAGTCTGGTCTCCCGGTAGCTTCCAATTTTGAAACCATAACCAGTTTTCCTTTTACTGAAGGCAACCAATTGGCAAAAGCGATAGAATCTTTGACCATGGGAAGCACAATTACTTCTGCCGTTACTCCTTTTTTAGAGGTAGAAGGATTCCAGGCCAATTGTGTTCCCTTTAAAGATTGAATTCTCGGGGAAACCATATCGATATGCGTAATACCTCTTTCCCAACCCCTCCATGTACCAAAAGATTCATTGCGGGCAGGGATACCCCATTTTGCATAGGTATTCACTGCCCAATCATGGGCACGTTTCATTTGGGGAGTACCCACCAATCGAGGACCAATACCATCCATTAATTCTTGCCCCAATATTTCTAGTTGAGAATTTTCATTGGCTTCCTGAACAATTTGTTCGATTAGGTTTTTATTTTGTGCGCTTACTATAAAGCTGAAAAGTGCAAGGATAAAAGAAAAAGATAATTTTGTTTGTTTCATAATCATTCTGATAAAGATGTTAAAGTTAGGAGAACTCATTGATCTAAGTTGGTTTTATACTACAAAGTAGTATTACCAATTGAATCAATCATTATTATAATTGGTAAAAAATTAGTAAAAAGAGAATTTGTTAAGACTCCTTAACCTTGCGGTTTCAAGCTTTTTTTAATTAATTTTTGAGGCTTATTTTTTACATATTTTTCTAACCACTGATCTTGCTCCCAGATCAAATGAAGTATTGTCTCCTTTGCTCTGTATCCATGACTTTCTTTTGGAAACATGACCAAGCGTGTTGTTGCTCCAAGTCCTTTAAGCGCATTAAAATAGCGTATGCTTTGCATTGGGTAGGTTCCGGAGTTATTGTCGGCTTCACCATGTACCAGCAATAAAGGAGTTTTCATTTTGTCTGCATGCATAAATGGTGACATAGTATTGTACACATCGGGCGCTTCCCAATAACTTCTTTCTTCACTTTGAAAACCAAATGGTGTGAGGGTCCTGTTGTAGGCACCACTTCTAGCTATTCCAGCGGCAAATAAGTTGGAATGACTCAGTAAATTTGCCACCATAAATGCACCATAACTATGCCCTCCAACTGCCACTCTATCTCGGTCAATGTATCCTAAAGCGTCGACAGCATTTATGGCCGCAAGTGCATTGGCTACCAATTGGGGTCTAAAGCTGTCATTCGGATTTTTGTCACCCTCTCCTACAATTGGAAACGCTGCCCTATCCAATACCACATAACCTTGCGTAGCCCAGTATATGGGAGAACCCCATGAGGGATAGGTAAAACGGTTGGGGTTATTTGTTTTTTGGGAAGCACTCGATTTATCCTTGTATTCTCTTGGATATGCCCAAAGGATCATCGGTTTTTTTGTTTGTGGACTTTCGTCGTTTGGAACATATAAAACGCCATTTAGATCTAAACCATCTTCACGTTTATAACTAATGATCTCTTTTTTAATGTTTTGAAGAGACTTGAAAGGATTTTCAAAAAAGGTTAATTGCTCTAGTTTGTTTGATTCAAGGGATTTCTTGTAGTAATTGGGATACTCTTTTGGGGATTCAATCCTCACAAGCACTTCATTTTTAATGCGATCAAAATCTAATATGTTTTCATACTTGTCTTGATAGGGAGATTGATATACTCTCTCTGAATCACCCGAACTTAGGTTAATTTTGTCTAAGAAAGGGAATTGACCCTTTGGTGTAAATCCATTTCCTATCGTAAAAACAGCATTGTTTTCAATTAACAATACAGAGGTGTTGAATTTGTTTTGCTGTTGAACGAATTGCCCAGGATCACTGTAAACGTCTTGATAGTTTCTGTCATTGATGATTCTAGCCTCTACCTTCGGTTTCGATGGATTGAAAACATAACTTTTTGTATTTCGGGTATTCCACCATCGGTCAGTAATTATTGCGACTTCGTCATTACCCCAATAAACATTACTTATTCTATTTATAACCTTTGTCAAATAGGTTGGGGGAGAAGTAAAGGGGGCTTCCCATTGGTACAACGCATCCCGATAATCAGCTGAAACGGCAGGATTACCTTGGTCAAGAGCAATAAAATAGCTCAGGGTAGATGGTTTGTCATTTCTCCATCTGAAATTTCTTTTTTCTGTTGTCGTAGACATAAATCCTTTGGGTAGTTCTTCAAGTAAAGGAGTGTCATTAATTACTTTAATAAGCTTTGCATTGATGTCATATACATGTGTTTCTGTAGGAAATCTGTTGTAAGGAACAATATATGAAAAGGGCGTTTTTATAAAATCAATCAGCACATAAGCTCCATCGGGAGATAATTGGATGTTCTTATACATTCGAGTTGGTAACCAATTGGAATACTCCCCATTGATGTTTATTTTCAATAATTCAGACTGTGATAATTGCTTAAAATTATAAACATCATTAGGGTTTTTCAATAGGTCTTGATAGGTTCTATTTTGCGCTTTAGAACCATTGTTTTCCGTTATAGTTGGTCCATTTGGTACAGAAGCACTAGTATTGATTAAAGCTTTTAAGTCGTTTGGTAAGCTTTTTACAATCAGCTCTTTGTTGTTGATCCACCTAATGGCATTTCCCATTGTAGCATTCACTTTTGCATTAAATATTTTTTTGGCAAAAAGTGTTTTAATATCCAGTACCCAAAGCTCAACCCCCTCTTGAGTAGTGTTGGTCATCGCTATTTTTTTCTCATCTGGAGAGAATTGAAAGTTAGCTAGGTTTATATTATCTGGTAAGCCACTTACTTTTTGTGGTTGTTTACTTTCATCTAGTTTAGTAACCTCTACCTTATTGTAATAGGTGATTCTGCTTCCAATATGCCGAATAGGATCTACTCTTAGACCACCAAGGCGTAATTCCTCTTTTGAAAGGTCTTCAATGTTTTTATAGGCAGGGCGATACAAAAACACCATTATTTTATCTTCGCTATCTCTTACAACGCTCGGGGCAACATCGATATCGATTAGTTCCAGTAAAGATTGTTTTGGTGTTTGATAATTGGTATTTACTTGGGCAAATACACTAACAGTAAATAAAAAGGATAATATAGTTAATAAACGAGTCTGCATAGTGATATGTTTTGTTAAATGATTAGGATAAATATATTAAAATTGTTCAATTTCTCTCTGCCTTTTGTCATTTTTCATGACGAACTAATTTCACTCAATATTTTGCTGTAAAGGAAATGTCATAATTGTTTTTGCTGCTAGGGGTTTTGTATATTTGGTGAGCTTGAATTAAGCAATACTGCTTAAACGGCTTCAAGCCACACATTAAAGTCTAAATAAAAACGTTGGGGGACAAAAACACCTGTTGGGCGAGTTGTACAAATTGTAGAGGACTCGGAAAAAAAAGGCGGCGACTGCGCAAGCGTGTTCGCCTTCAATATCAGCGGGAATTAATACATTTCAAGGAATCGAATGGACAGTCTAAAGCACCTATTCGACCTCCCGCACCCCAAGAGGTATGTTCTCAATGTAAGGGATCTGGTTTGGTTGCAGTAACGACAAATCCTTTACCAGATGTGGAAAACCATCCACATATCGCAATAATTGGCGGTGGAATAGGGGGAATTGCATTGGCTGTTGCCTGTTTGCACCGAGAGATTCCGTTTACGCTCTATGAGCGCGATAGTAGCTTTGAAGCTCGTTCTCAAGGCTACGGGCTTACCTTACAACAGGCCAGTGCTTCCATTAAAGGGTTAGGGATCTCCTCTCTAGCAGAAGGTGTTGTCTCAACCAAACATGTTGTGCACACGCCAGAGGGAAAAGTAATTGGAGAATGGGGAATGCGAAAGTGGTTGGAAGCAAATGCATCAAATTCTCTTAAAAAAAGCAATATCCATATTGCACGTCAAAAGTTGCGTTCAGCTCTTTTGGAGCAACTCGGTGGAAAGAATAAAGTTCAATGGGGACATGAGTTGATCAACTTTAAAGAAAGCAAAGACAAACGCATTGAACTTGTATTCGATGTTGAGGGAAAATGCGTAACCACCAAGGCTGACCTAATGGTAGGTGCCGATGGTATTCGCAGTAATGTTCGAAACCTAAGCATAGGGGAAGAAATTACTCCATTGAATTATCTAGGATGCATCGTTATTTTAGGGATATGTCCGTTAAAATCCCTCAATGGACTAGAACATCCCTTGCTCGATTCGGCGACTGTCTTCCAAACAGCCAACGGAAAAGAGCGGATGTATATGATGCCTTATGATTCAGATGCAATTATGTGGCAGTTCAGTTTTCCTATAGCCGAAAAAGAAGCCAAGGATTTAAGTCAAAGGGGAGCATGGGCATTAAAAAAAGAAACGCTTCGTCGAGCGCAATGGCATGATCCAATTCCGCAAATTCTGGCCGCCACTTGCGAAACCCTAGTGTCGGGATATCCCGTTTATGATCGTCCATTACTTCAACCAAAATTATTGGAAAACAGAAAACAAATTACCCTTATTGGCGATGCTGCCCATCCAATGAGTCCATTCAAAGGTCAGGGAGCTAATCAGGCAATACTCGATGCCCTGGCTCTCGCAAGAGAAATCGCTAGGGGATGTAGTTCCAAGAATGAATGGCGAAAAGTAGGAATTAGAACTGCTGTATTAACAGCCTTCGAGTCAGAAATGATAGAGCGTACTGCTACAAAAGTCAAAGAATCAGCAGCGGCAGCAAAGTTCTTGCATTCTGAAGCAGTACTGCAGGAGAATGATGCGCCAAGAGGACGATTTCTCAAGGAAAATTAAGAGAATAGGATAAACCCAACTTTTGTAATAACTTGTTGAGTGCTTTAATCATAAAAACCTTAAAAAAATGTTTTGTAAATCAACACTTTTTATCTTTATGGCTTTTACTGGCTTATTGTTTATTTGCTGTGACGAGGCTAATTTATCCAAAACCAACCCCTTTACCCGTCTTGAAATTAGCCCTATTTTACTGGACTCAACCTTAAACATTAGGGCTCTCGAGATTGAAAACAATACTGTTTATGCAGCCAGTTCGCTGGGGTCTATCTATTCCTTTGATACAAATGCCCCAGCACAAATAAAACAAGTTCAGTACAGCAATCTTGAAGATTCCATTCGCCCAAACTTCAGGGCTTTAGCGCTAAGCAAAAAAAATGTTTTTGCCATTTCAATTTCTGATCCTGCATTATTATTTAAAAATGGCCGCGTTGTTTACAAAGAATCACATCCAAAGGTGTTCTACGATTCCATGGAATTTTGGAATGATGAGGAAGGAATTGCCGTTGGCGATTATACAGACAATTGCATAAGCGTCATAATTACGAGAGATGGTGGAGACACTTGGACTAAAATCGATTGCTCTGTTTTTACAAATATCATTGAAGGGGAAGGGTTTTTTGCAGCAAGCGATTCTAATATTTCTATTGAAGAAGAATATACTTGGATAGCGAGTGGAGGATTAAATAGCAGGATTTATTTTTCGAGCGACAAAGGGATTAGTTGGAGGGTAACCGAAACCCCCATGCTGCAAGGAGAGCCAACCAAAGGCATATTTAGTATTGATTTTTACGATAAAATGAACGGATACGCCATAGGGGGGGACTATACTCAACCAGAAATAAATCATTTAAACAAAATGAGAACTAGGGATGGTGGGAAAACTTGGCAGATAGTCGCTGATCATCAAAATCCTGGTTACAGAAGTTGTGTACAATATGTTCCAAATGCTAAGGCACAGAATTTAGTAGCAGTGGGTTTTAAAGGGGTGGACTATTCCTGGGATGGCGGACTAACATGGGATCATCTAAGTGATGAAGGTTTTTATACCCTTCGTTTTTTAAATGACTCAATTGCTTATGCGGCAGGGAAAGGGAAACTAGCGAAATTAAGCTTTAAATAACCCTTGATAAAAGCTACTTTCACAAATAATTAAGACCCTCTTTATGGCTAAAAAACAATTGGATTGGTGGATTTACATACTTTGCTGTTCCGATGGAACACTGTATACTGGAATCACAACAAATCTAGAAAGAAGAGTAGTAGAGCATAACGATTCGAATAAAGGAGCAAAGTACACAAGAAGCAGAAGACCCGTACAATTGGTTTATTCAGAACTCCAAACCAATCGATCCCAGGCTTCTAAAAGAGAATACGCACTTAAAAAAATGTGCAGAATTGAAAAATTAAACCTTATCAAAAGAGAAAAAAGAAACCTCTAAACAATTTTATCATCATTTAGAGGTTGAATTTTGGAGTAGGAGGCTCAAAGAGTTATGGGAATAATTAAATCAACAGTTTCTCTGAAACTTGATTGGAAAAATATTACACCCACAAGAGAGTAAACAACAAAGCGATTCCTTTTTTTATTTTAAATAATTAAGTGTTTACTTCTGAGTAAATCGAGTTATCCCCTAGCTAAAAAAACCATTTATCTAGTTATGGACCATCCTGTTTGTCGAAGTAATAATTCATTTTCTGTCATATTACCCACACTCAATACTTTACCCATTTGGTCAAATTCAAAACGAGTTAATGTAATAGACTCAGCTTCAAGACCGGAAAATTCATCCAAGTACTTATCCCAGCTTTTAACGTAAACGATTCTTTTAGCGTTATCTGCGACAATTTCACGTATTTCGTATCCCAAATTATTTTTTCCCCATTCGGTTGCATCAGCTTCAGAAATGTTTTCCAGAATTTGCTCTTTTGAATAGGTAGGTTCCACAATTCCTCTTTCCACAGAAATTGACATTGATTCATCATTTCTCATTATGACAGCCTCTACTGCTTCACCTGGTTTACCTCTAAAAGATAATTTACCATTGTCAATCGTTTCATTGTTGACCTCTATCCCATTTACAGAGATAAACTTGTCACCAAGTTCCAAGACAGATGATGCTGGTCCATTTTCAATGATATTTGTTACCACCATACCGTCAGTTTCAACCGCATCAGCATTGTAATTAAACCCAAATCCAATATATCGGGATCCAATATTTTTGCCGACATCACTCATGTTTTCGGAAACCATGTTATATGCCGCCTCTTTACTCTCATAGGAGGACATTATCCAGCTTTTTGCTAGTTCTTCAAATTCATTCGTCTCTGTAGTGGGTGAAGCACATGATGTTAAAACAATAGCTAATAAAGCCATCATGCCAATTAAATTTTTCATAATTTTAAATTTATAGTTATTTATTCTTCTAATTTATTGATTTTCTGCAACTAAAACAAACAGGTGAAATGCATTGTTTTAGATAGAAAGATTTTTTGTGAATTAAATTATTCCCTTGTAGAATGTCTATCGAACCAAGCATTAATGTAGCCGTGTGTTCTTACAAAATTAGAGGGTTTGCTACTTGTTCCATGGTATTCTTTATTGAAGCGAATCATTACAGTAGGTACTTTATTCATTTTTAAAGCCTGATAATATTCCTCTGTTTGTGAGATGGGTGTGCGAAGATCATTTTCACCACACATCAGCATTGTTGGGGTTTTTACATTTCCGACAAGCATTAATGGTGATCTCTTTATGTGTTCAGTGGGATCTTCCCAAGGGTATTTTTCAAAATTATTGTACCAACCAGCACCATCGGTAGTTCCAACAAAAGAAAACCAATTTGTTACAGGATAGTTAACAGAAGCAGCAGCAAATCGATCTGTTTTTCCAACGATCCAACTCGTTAAAACGCCTCCTCCACTACCACCGTAGACATACATTTTATTTTCATCAATATATCCTTTAGCAATAACTTCATCCACACCAGCCATAAGATCGTCATAGTCATTTCCCGGATAGGCATTTTGGATTGCATTTGCGAATTCATATCCATAACCGGTAGATCCCCTTGGGTTTGTATATAACACCACTTGATCCTGAGCCGCATGCAATTGGAAATTATAATTGAATCCAACATGATACATACTATGGGGTCCACCATGAATTCTCAGGACTAATGGATATTTTTTATTTGGATCAAATTGAGGGGGTTTTACAATCCACCCTTGCACCTTCATTCCGTCTTTCGACGCATAGGTGATCTCTTCAACTTGTCCAAATTCTACATTGTAAAATAGATCATTATTCACTTCTGTAAGACGTTTGATCTTACTTGATTTATCTATTGAAAAACTTACAATATCACTTGGATTAGAAGGATTAGTCCAAGTAGCCACCGCCTTTTTTCCAACCAAATCGGTCATGCCAAGCATATGATTTCCATCAGTGACCTTCTTTACTTTTCCACCAAGATCAGCATAATACACATTGCTTTGACCATATTCTCTAACATTGAAGTAGACTCCTTGACCATTACTGGACCAAATTGGCCCTCCTGGTGTTTGATCCAAACTAGTGGTCACACATTTTAAATTAGATCCATCAGAATCCATGATATACATTTTGCGATCATTGTAGAAGTTTTTAGACCAAGTTGATCCTACAAATGCAATTTTTGATCCATCGGGAGACACCCGTGGCGATGATTCTGCCCCTTCACGCGAGCTAAGCTCTCTGGTTTCTAGTGTGTTAATATTTACTGAATATAAGTTGGACTGACCTCGTGCATAGGCTGCACCTGGCTTTTGATAGCTACTGTATACGATTGATTTACTGTCTTGAGCCCATGCAATACCGGCAGATACATCGTCATATTCTCCAAATGTAATTTGTCGTGCGGTACCTCCTTCGGCGGGGACAATAAAAAGCTGACGATAGCCTCGCTCAAGAAAACCCACTCGATCTTGGCTGTAATCTACCTGATCAATGACCCTTGGTGCTTTTGTCCAACTCGCTCCTTTTGGTTGGGAGGGAACCCCTTGTGGCTTCAAAGCAGGTTCCGAGTCCACATGCATAATGAAGGCCATATACTTCCCATCTGGAGACCATTCCATGCTAGAAGGCGACTTTTCTAATTTAGTAATTTGGGTTGGTTCACCCTCAATACCCATGTGTTTAACGAAGATTTGTGTGCCATTGGGTTCGCCTTCTTTGGTAAATGCAATTTTTGATCCATCAGGCGACCATTTACCATTAGATCCGTTTAAGAAAAAGCGATTGCTAGTGCCCTCGCTATTCATTATCCACAAATCTGTTTCTCGTTTGTCATCGGTTAAATTTATCCAAGTTCGAGAATAAAGAATTTGTTCTCCATCTGGAGATAGCCTGGGATTTGCGGTCCATTCATAATTTTTATAATGTTCTAAAGACAGTCTTGTTTTGTCTTGTCCATAGGCATGGATTACACAAAACAAAAGCAAAGTAAATAATGTATTTTTCATAATTCAATCTATTGTAGTATTCTACAATGTAGGATGAAAAATCTGAATATTTACATATTTAACTTAAAATATGTAATGAAAAAAAGAATTTTATGTAGTTCCCACTTGCGTTTAAACAGTTAAAAAAGAACGCATTAGTGATCATTTTATGTCCTATGAAGCGGAATGTTTGGTGGTATTTTGCAAGTTAATCTGAGATCTAGACTGTTCTTGGAATTGACTTCCGACCTCTTTGACGATCCCCTAAAAAAACAAAACCCCAAAAACATTGCGCTTTTGAGGTTAAATAGTGGAGTCGGAGGGAATCGAACCCTCGTCCAAACAAGCAATAGAAGAGCCTTCTACATGTTTAGTTTTTAATTGGTTTTCGAATATAAGCTGACTAAAAACGGCCCACTTATACCTTAGTACCTTTATTGAAAAATTTGACCGGCACCTTCAAATTTCGATGTTGACATTTATGGTGCCTCTATTTTGAACGCCGTCAACAAGGGCTTTCAAGAGACATCCGGCTTCTCAACCTAGTTGAGACTTGGCGGTAACTTACTATAATTCAGTTACTTATGCAGCTAGAGCGTAGTTATTCTCGCCTATTAAAGGTTGAATACAAGTTTAACGAGCTGTAATTCATTGCTCGACATGCTAACTGTTCGATTGATCTCGCTGTCAAAACCAGTCGACCCCATTATATCATTGAACGTAGTTGGTATAGAATGCGAAATTAGTTATTTTCCTTGAAAGCCTTCAATGATAGGCATGTTCTTTTACTGTGGAGGTAAAAAGTAATTTTGTAAAATGCAGTATTGATTTTTTTTAGCCCAATGCTGATTCAGCCAAAAATTGCTTTAATGAAACTCTTTTAACAGAACCCGTCAATCATTGGACGATGTTTTTCAGCATGAGCTCCTACCGTAACTACTATTTTTGTGATTTTGGCCCCTCAAAAAGACATCAAAACAGTTGACAATTGAACAACTATTTTTTAAAAAACACCTTTTTTTTGATGAAATTTTACCCTTGAATAAAAAGCGTCATTTCAGGGATAAGTCAATAATATACCGCTATCTTTGCGCCTGTAAAAAACACTGCATGAACGCTATAAAAAATATTGCCATTATCGCCCACGTTGACCACGGAAAAACAACCTTGGTAGACAAGATTATGCACCATTGCGAATTATTCCGTACCAACGAAAATAAAGGTGACCTAATCCTTGATAATAATGATTTGGAGCGCGAGCGTGGAATTACCATTCTTTCCAAAAACATTTCGGTGATCTATAAAGACACCAAGATTAATATCATTGACACCCCTGGTCACGCCGATTTTGGTGGAGAAGTAGAGCGTGTCTTGAATATGGCCGATGGCGTTTTATTGTTGGTTGACGCCTTTGAAGGTCCAATGCCGCAAACACGTTTTGTCTTGCAAAAAGCCATTGACCTAAAATTAAAGCCCATTGTCGTTGTCAATAAAGTGGATAAAGAAAACTGTACTCCAGAAGAAGTACATGAATCTGTCTTCGATTTAATGTTCGAATTAGGCGCCGAAGAGTGGCAATTGGACTTCCCAACGGTTTATGGCTCTGCCAAAAACAACTGGATGAGCGAAGACTGGAAAGTACCAACCGAAAATGTTGAAGCTCTTTTAGACATGGTCTTGGAACATGTTCCTAGCCCAAAAGTAGAGGAGGGGACCCCCCAAATGCTCATCACCTCTCTTGACTTTTCTGCTTATACTGGTCGAATTGCCATTGGACGTTTACAGCGTGGAACCCTCAAAGCAAATATGCCCGTTAGTTTGGTGAACAGAGAAGGAACCATAACCAAATCAAGGATCAAAGAACTGAACTTATTCGATGGCTTGGGAAGAAAAGAGGTCCAAGAAGTAAAAGCTGGAGATATCTGCGCCATCATTGGCCTAGAGAATTTTGAGATTGGCGAC
>Ga0181563_10004855_pt1 | contig 12454 bp, 15 predicted proteins | sample 011ome_25_FD_133759 | JGI IMG/M metagenome (GOLD analysis project Ga0181563, IMG submission 133759) | Coastal salt marsh microbial communities from the Groves Creek Marsh, Skidaway Island, Georgia - 011512CT metaG (megahit assembly) | ecosystem: Environmental > Aquatic > Marine > Intertidal... | reverse complement strand
TTCTTCAATAATTAACGGTATGGAGGATTTCCCCATACCGTTTGTACCAATTATTTGAGTTACTGTGTTGTCGTCTAAATCCAGTTCGTTATCGGGACCATAACTAAAACAGTTACTCCACTTGAGCTTTTTGAGCGTAATCATTGTAAGTCCCTATTATGTTAGTGATTTGTGAATCGGGTAAATCAAGAATATATCTTAAATACTCGATAAGCTCTTCCTCTAACGTCATTTCTTTATCAATGACTAAAGTGGCTTCTGAATTTCGTTTTATTACTTTCTTATCCAGTAAATCTGAGTTCTCTACTGCAGCGAGTTCCTGAATATCACCTTCTATTTCATAGATAGTGTGATGGTAGTCTGTAGGAATCATATCTGCTGGATCTTGAACAGTTTTTCTCAAAAGTTGAGGTAGATCGAAGGAATGCCATGTCCATCTCCAACTAAGGGGATTTATCAAAAGATACCCTGTCTCTACCTCTTTTCTGTGGAACGAAGTAGTCATTGGACTACCTGGATACACAATGTTTCGCTGTGTGTTGCTGTGAGCATGAAGATCGCCAGCAAACACTACAGGAAACTCATTGAATAGATCTAGATCTACCTCTGGCTTTACATGAGGAGGAATCTCGCCTCGCACATGAGTAAACAGCGGCATATTTTTATTAAAATGATCTATACTACCCTTTTGATGAAGCTCTCTGTAGGGCAAGACACCAAAGCCCAGGTCTTTGTCGATATATGATATATCTACAAGATTAACTAATGGGTTTATATCTCTGGTGGCTTGCTTCAACTGAGAAAGAAAAGTTCTGTTCTTTCGTGTCGCTTCATGATTGCCGTCATAAATAAGAGTAGGCTTTTTTACTTCTCGCACAAACGAAAAGTAAAGAGACAACTCATCCATACTAGGAATGCGATCAAAAAGATCTCCTCCTATGATATGCATATCACAACTCTTTGAGACTTCGTGTATTTGCTCAAAGAACGTGTGGTATCTTTTAGTTGCCCACTCTACTGGGACATTTTTCTGCCCCAGCTTTATGTGCCAATCTGCAGTGAATAAAATCACGATACGTTAAACTCATCTTCAATACTTTCATCAATCTCCTCGGCGGAACCGGTGTTATCCCGGATCTTATCAAGAAGCTCTTTTTGAGCATCTGGAGTAGGACGAGGCATAACTTCATCCATTGACTTCAGATCTGCAATAGCAGATAGCTCTGCTTCTGTTAGAGCGCGAGGCTTGCACTTGAGTGCTTGTAACTGATACTCTACATTATAAGGAAGAGGTCCAGTTTTTACGCGCTTGAAGCATACATCCCAGCCAGTTTCGGGATCTGTAGGATCTCCAAGATCTTCTGCAGCAGTAATAATTTGCTCCCACAGCTTCTTCTTGAGATTTACTACTTTTACCTGGCCGCCGTCGATACACTGAGTAGCGTAGCTCCAGCCACACTTTAGATCAGGATAGAACTCTCGTACCCAGTCCTTCTCTAAGTTGTTAAAAGTCTCTTTGTTTCGATCGAAAGACAAACACTCAAAAGGAATGTTCTTGTCATTCTCACCTTTAATCCAGTAGACATAGCGAGCTAAAATGTCGCCTACTAGACGGAATTTATTGTCTCCATCTGTATATTGGAAACTGCTAATGGACGACTTCTGTGCCGCCCCTTTTTGTTGATTAAATGAAATTGCCATTAATGTATCTCCGTAGTGGGGACTTCTTCGTATAGAAAATGCACTCTGTCATTCTCTAAGTAAAGTAGCCTATTTTTGTTAATAATTGTTTCCGGCTCTAGACCTGGTACTAGAAGTACGTCCAGAGTCGTATCTTGTGTTGTTAAAAAATCTACAGCGGAACGAAAAGAACACAGCGAAATATACTGTGCCATTTCACGATAGCCGTACTTATGAGAGTGGTATAGAAGTACATCAGGGTGTAGCATGAAACTCACCCCAGAAAAGTCTTTCTGCGAATATTTATAAATAGGATCTTTACGATTCTCTGGTATCTGCTTTTGAACAAGCATACGAAAGATTCGTACTACCTCGCGCACATTTCCATGTGACGCGTCATAAATTTTCGTCCAGTCAAATAAGAACATATATTATACTAAAGTTTAACCTTGTTGTCAAGAACTATTTTTTTATAGCTGTTTGATTTGATAACCCTGTTTCATGTAGTGTCCCATGCGAGTAGAAGCCTGTCTTCTTGCAGTATTACCCTTGAGGTGTATATCAATAATCACCGGGTCTTTTTTATTTTCTTCTTTTCGTATGACACGACCAATCAACTGAGTAAGTAGAGGCTCGTTATTGATAGGTGTACCTAATATTAGACAGCTTAAGCTGTTCAAAGAGATACCTTCTGAAAAAATAGCTTGCGTTCCAAAAAGAATGTTCTTTTGTCCGTTCCTCACCAGAGACATACGTTCTTCTCTTTCCTCGTGCGATAGTTCGCCCGTAATACAAGTCGCATTCTCACCAGCCAGTTCGGCGCAAGCTTTCATAAAATGTACTCTATCACTGACTACCAACACCTTATGGCCTCTTGCGGCGTAGGCCGCAGCAAGCATGGACACAGTATGTCGATATTCGTCATTATTTGTTAGATTTGTGACCCTATTGGCCCAAGGTATATTGGACCCGTCCATGAATCGAACTTCGCTGTTCAATACATGGACGGTAGGTGGCATGAAGTTTTCCTTCGGGGGTTTGAAGATCTTACTTCCAAAGTAATCTCTAAATACTACATGTTTGCCGTCCTTTCTTTCGATAGTGCCTGATAGACCTATCTTATATCTAGCATAATTACTATCAATTATTTTAGAAAACGTCGGAGACGAGACATGATGCATTTCGTCCAAGATGATTGTGCCAAACTCTTTTTGTACTGCTGGAATATTACGGTACAAAGTTTGAGTGTTGCCAACAACCACAGTGCCAGAAAGATCCATGCTACCACTTCCAATAATGCTTGGCTTAAATCCATAGACTTTTTCTACTTCTTTTGCCCACTGATTTCTCAGGGGTACAGTGTGAGTAACAATGAGTGTTTTTTGTCCAAGCTTGCCAGCTATCGCTAATCCTGTAAAAGTCTTTCCCCAGCTGACCCATGCGTTAATTATAGCATTGTCTTCGATTTCATCAAAAACAGCCTGCTGGCTCTCCCGTAAAGGGAACTTAAATTCAGGAAATTCTACTGGTACATTTGTTCGCTTATCGACTATTTCGTAATCATCTGGGATCAAATCCACACGACCCACAGGTATACTCACTAGATCCGCACGAATACGAACCATGTTCTTTATAACCTGAGGTGGATCTGTTGGATTATACGTAGGTATCGTATAGGTTAGTTCTTTACTGAGAAAGTCCTTATACTCTTGCGTTACCTCAAGATAGATCCTGTTACTGATTACTGCCTTCATAAACCCAAATCTGTTTTAGCGGTGATATAGTCTTTAACAAAGCCACTGCGTACAATGTCTTTGATCTCAAAGTCTACTAGATCAAACTGATCCATTGCTTTGATAATGCGAACAAAGTCTTTTAGTCCATTTTTATTGAGATCAGATTGTCGGAAGTCTCCGCAGAAAATAATTCTACAATTCTCTCCTACTCGTGTAATTATAGAGTCCAACTCATGAAAACTCATGTTCTGGCACTCATCTACTATAATTACTGCATCTCTCAATGTGACTCCTCGTATAAACGAAGTTGTCATAAAATTAACTAAACCTTTAGTTTTTAGTATTTCATACGCGTCTCCACGCTGAAATAACTCAATACAAATATCTTTGTATGGTTCCTCGTAGATAGCGCTTTTTTCCTTCTCGTTACCTGGGAGAAATCCTATATCTCGTGTAGGTACTGCACTACGAATGAGAATCAGTTTATTGTAGACTGACTTCAACATATCGTCAAATGCAAGATAACAAGATATAAAGGTCTTTCCTGTACCGGCAACTCCATGTAAAACTAAATGTTTTTCACTTTCGAAAGCGGCTACTTGGTTATGTGTCAGGGGCTCTATCTCAGATAAAGTTAAGCCCGCACCAGCGAGCGTTCTGTTTTTTCTTCCCATAAAATATTCACACTTTTCTTCGAGTGTCCGCGAGTCTTTCTGCAGAGTACTCATACAACATCCAAGGTATTCCCTTGTGATGTAAAATCCCCGCCCAAGGAAGGTTATTCATTGGAGGGCGGGGGATCTTAAAGGGAAAAGTAATATCCTTTACCCATAATACAGCAGCTTTTTCCTTTCTTTCTATTTTACGAACTCGATAGTATTTTAGAGAACAGTTTTCAGTCTTTTCATAGACAAAGGGCATGCCGTTACTATCTATGAAAGCTTTCCCACTATTCTGTTTGATAATTCCAAGAAGACTACCGAGAGACGCCCTTAAAGGATATAAATCCTTAAAAGGGGTCTGCAATCTTCGAATACCTAGAGTTTCTCCAGGCATATTTTTATCATCTACTAATCTATTATCCACAAATAGAAGACCATCTTCTTCATGCCAATTCGAAGAGTCCAGTATGTAAACTGGAAACTCTACTTTAGAAATGTTACGATAAGTAATTACCATACATTTTCTCGAACTTACCCATGGAGTAATCCTCTCCTATCTCAAAATCACACCCTACGGGTGCTCCTGAGATATTCAAGCCTCGATCTAACTGAATAAAGTGCTGTAATCTTTCACTATACTCTTCTACTTCTTCTTCTGGAACTTCTGCGAGAATGGAGTCATGTACTAATGCGAAGATTCGAGACTTCATCTTCTTTGCTTGAATATGCGCGTGCATATCTATAGCTCCTAATAAATTAATATCAGAAGCGGCAGATTGAACTAAGAAGTTCAGTCCTGAGCGTATACTATGACTCTTGATTCCTGCATCATCTGAAGCAACATTTGGTAGACGTCTCTTTCTACCAAAGAAGCTGTACACAAAACCATTTTGTTCTATGAACCGCTGATTTTGTTCAATCCAGCTTTTTAGCTTATGGAAAGACTTGAAGTAATCATCAATAACGTCTTTCGCTTCGCCTACTCCAAAATATTTACCAGAATCTTTGGTAACTTGTTCACTAATCTTCTTCGGACCTGCACCATACATAATGCCGAAGGTAACAGCTTTTGCAGCTTGACGCTGAGTTCCGTAGATCTCCGCAACATCCGCCACATCACAAGGTAGCTTGAAGACTGTTTTAGCAATCGAACTATGAAAGTTCCCGCCTGAGCGAAATACATCCATTAGTGCTTCATCTTCTGCAAGTTTTGCAGCTACATAAACTTCTGCAGTAGTTAAGTCCATCGCAACGATTTTATTTCCTTCCTGTGCGCGAATACAACCCTTCACAATGGGATTGTCGCGGGGAAGCTGTTGCATGTTTAATTTACCACTAGAAGACAAGCGACCAGAAGTAGTTCCATGTAGGTTGAAATTTGTGCGCAACCTACTATCTCTGTCAAGTTGTGGTATGATCTTATCAAGATATGTATTCTTAATCTTGCTTTTTTGGCGAATGTTAAGAATGTGTTTTGGAACGTCATGTTGTTCTCCTAGCTCTTGTAAGACTTCCGCATCTGTTGAATTTGCTCCAGTACCAGTCTTTTTACCTGTAGGTTTTAGACCAATAAAGTCGAACAATAGAGAACGAAGCTGAACAGTAGAGTTAGGATTAAAATCCTTACCCTGATACTCCTCAAATTTTTTCACCTCCTTAAAATTATATAGTTCTTGTATTGCTTCGTCGATATTATCCTGCATCAATTCCTGAGATACTAATAGGCGGGTTCGGTCAAATGGCACACCATTATCTTGAGTGTCCATTAGAAATCTGCAACCAGGAATAAGAATATTATCATATATCCAACATAGTTTCGGGTTTTGTTTTATTTTTACAAACTTCTCGTACAGTAGAAAAGTACATACAGCATCCATGGCTGCATATGTTTTCATAACTTCAAATGGAATCATATCCCAAGTGAAACTTTCTGCATTGAGACCGTTTGCTCTCTTATGTTGATCAATCCAATCGTACATTGGTTTTTCATAATCACCATAGGGAGTGAACTTTAAGGAAAGTTGCTTTAGACCGTGTCCTCCTGGATTCTCGTCTATGAGGTAATGGAGCAACATTGTATCCTCAAAGTCAGGGAACTCAAAGTTGAAATGATACTCAAAGAATGCCATATCGAACTTTGCGTTATGAAATATCACTTTCTTACCTAGAAACAGACGACGAAGCATATCTTCGATTTCTTCGTCAAAGCACTCGGTATTAATGTATACTCCACTTTCCCCATTATAGGACATAGATAAACCTAACATATGTCCGTTGCGAGGATATAGGCCAGTAGTCTCTGAGTCAAGAGCGATGTACGCACTGTCAGAGTCTAGAGCTTCCTGTATCCACGCTTTTGCTTCGTCGGCATCTTCAATACCTCGAGCAATAGTTTCATCAATGATAACATCTTCGATCTCACCATTAATGTACTTAATAATATTTTCCTTGGAAGATTCCCAAGTTTTACGAGCTTCTGGCTTAAACTTCAGCATAGCTGGGTTAATTACAGGCAAGAATTTTTCCTCTACCTTCTTACCAGAGTATTCTGTGACAGAGTTAATTTTTGTAAAATACTTCAATGCATCACTACCCACTAGAACTACCCACTCGTAGTTGTCTGGGTTCATTTCGATGTCACAATCTCGTTTCAATACTTTTTTAATACTAGGGTCTGAACAGAGCTGAAACTGATCAAAGTCAAACGCTCCGTCAAACTCACTTCTAAAATCTGTTCTACTAGGTTTAGTTTCTACTAATGCAACTTTAGGCATATAATCTTTTCTCCAGTTTTCTAACTTGAGTTTCAGTAAGTGCACCAGGATCCAACTCTTTCATATGGATGTTTCTGGTAACGAGACCAACTTTCTCGCACATTACTTTAACATTTTCTGCTGCTTTCTGTCCTGCTTCATCGCCGTCAAAGAATATTCCTATCTTTGTAGCGCCTTTCATAGATAACATAAGCAGCTTATCTTCATTGATATTGCTTGTGCCAAAACAGCAGCAAACATTTGTTAATCCTTTATCATGTAGATTTATTACATCATAAATACCTTCTACAAGTATTATCTCTCCAAGGCGAGGAGATACTTGTGGAAACAAAGGCAGCTTTACTCCAGGAGGAGTGAACTTATACTTTGGAGTTCCTCCAGATGTATGTCGTCCTTGAAAAGCTACTATCTTTCCAGAAATATCTCGAATGGGAAAATTAATTCGACTTACATAATCCTTGCCTGCATGTTCAAACGCTTCGAAAGTTTTATAAGTCTTGGGGGATATGTTTCTCCAATTTCCAACATAAGGTAAATGGTCTTTGGGGAGCGACAGACCTACATTCTCTGCGCGCTTTTCTTGTATCTTCTTAACTAAAATGTCTCGCTTTAGTTGTAGGCCTGACGCTTTCTCCCCAAAGAAAGTAAAGAGGTTTCCTTTAAATTCGCACGAAAAACAGTTGAACCGACCATCAATCTGGTCGATTCGCATGCTTGGATTAGTATCATCATGTTCCGGATTTAGACACCGGACTACGAAGTCCTTCCCCTTCGGGATGTATGGAATCTTCTTCTGTATCAGTAGTTCTTCTACATTCATCGAATGCTAACCTTTGTGCTTGAGCTTGTTTCTGTTGTCGTCTACGACTCTGTTGTCGCATTAGTCTTTGTCGTTGGGCAAAGTTATTTCGTAACATTACTTTCCTATATGCTCGATATCTGGGTCTGATATGACCTGATATGCTCCTTTATTAAAGGCGATAGAAACAGTATAATTCTTACTTACTTCTTTCTTGTAAGAATCATCTGCGGCGGGTTTGTAAGGGGTCATAGGAGCTGATTTGAACTCTTTACGCACAGCCCAAGGAGCCGGCTTGAATACAGCTGACTTTTTAGTATCTAATGGAATAAAAGGTTTTTGCGCTTTTTTCACTTTTGTTACTTTTCTCTTCCTACCAGAGTAGGTATGATTGATACTTCCTCGAATAATCATTAGAACTCTCCTGAATATGAACATATATTATACAGGATTGAGGAACTAATGTCAAGAAATATTTTTAAGCAACGTCATCAATATCTTCTCCAGTCTTGAGAGAAGAGTCCTCTCGTTCTTGTGGAGACAAAGCGCTATCTGGGCCAATCTTCTGAGTTTCCCAGTTCATAGTTGAAGTAAAGGAGCGCTGAGCGGCTGATCGCATTTTTACACAATTAAAGGTAATACAAGCATCCTCTTGATCATAAGTCTCAAGAGCATAAGCTGCATCAGCAGCATCTAGTATACCTTTGGCAAATCGCGCTTCGCCGCTAGCGTCAGTTTGGTATGGCGATATAACTGTGCAGTCATACTCCTGTGCCATACTCTTGAGGGCTTTGCTCACTTCTATTTGTTCTGTCCAATCATACTGTCCCGCTCTATTGGGAACAGCAGATCTTTTGACCTGGTTAATATAGTCGACAAGTACTACACCGACATTGAGTGGTTTCACTTTTTTGTCCATTTCTGCTTTGATCTTTGCGAGAGTCAAAGCTGGATCATAGACAACATCTACCTGCTGAGTCGGGAGAAGCTCGCAGTTAGTTGTAAGACTATGATGAAATTCGTCAAATTCTCGATGTTTCTTGTACTCTTGTAACTTTTTTTGACCATCCTGAAATCGGTTGGCCCACCATTCTGCAACCTTCTCCCACTCAGTCACACCAAGATTCTTGGTACGAATACGAGCGTGAGGTATTCCAGTTGCAATAGAACAAACTCTTTGAAGAATAGACCGACTATCCATCTCAATAGTGAAATACATAGCCGACCTACCCTGCTCAAAAACATTATGAGCGATATTAGCACAAGTCATTGACTTTCCAGCCCCGCGACGACCCCCGATAAGAACAAGATCTCTGGGAGAGAACTGTATATCGTAGTCGTACTCAGTATTCAAACCTAGCGGTAAATACTTGGCAATATCATCATCAGACTCAAACAAGGTAATACGTTGCATACTCTCTTGCGGTAGTTCTAGATCTACTTTTTTCTCAACGTCTAAAACTATCTGATGTAAATGTGATACTGATTCTTCCGCATCCTCAAAAGCTACGGAATTTTCCACATAAGACTCTAGGGAGTTGAGAATCTCCTTTTGAGTGTACTCATTTTTAAGATACTGTAGAAGGCTAAAAGCATCTACGTCTACCTCGATACCCTGAAGGGCATAAACCTTTTCTAGAGTTCCAGGATCTCGTACCTCAAACTTGAGATCTTCGAGTGTGGGAAGTCTATGAAACTTATCACAGTGTTTATCTATTACTCCAAAGAGAGCATGAAATTCACTGGGTAAATAATCTTTGCGAACGGACGTCCAGGTCTCAAAGTCCTGCAGCGTCAACACCTGCTTGATTAAAGCACTCGCAATATTCAAAACTTCCCCCGAAGATATAAAGCGACCCCGAAGGGCCGCCAGTTAGATTAGCCTGCGGCTTTCTCTTTCTTTGCTGCACCATCATAGTCGGCTGCAACCAAACCACGACGAGTCAACATAGTCTTAACACCACGAGCAGTTTTGCCAATGGCTTCGGCGATAGCATCAACAGTCATGTCTGTGATGTCGCCAAGGTCTGCCAAAGGATCTTCCTTTGCAGCACCCTTAGTGTGCTCTTGCTTTGGAATAGCGTCAATGTCGCCAGAACGAAGCAGGCTTAGAGCCTTACCACGTACTGAGTTTACGCTACGGTCAAGAGCGTCAGCGATTGCTTCTACGTAAGCACCGTCGTTTACCATTTGAACAAAAGTTTCCTCTTCTTCAACTGAGTAAGTACGAACAGTTTCTACTTTAGGAGCAGGCTTGACATGGTCGGTAAGTTCCATAGAAAGGATCTTGCCTTGGATTGACTTAGCAGAGAAAGCTCCGCCGTCAAACAAATCAGCGATTTGAGCATAAGTGTACTCACCGCTGTTATCCTGTACGAAAGAAGCCAAAGTAGCTTCCTGGTCAGGAGAGAAGGTTCGAGCAGAAGATGCAGAAGCAAGTTCTACTTCAAAACCCATTTTACGCAGTTTGCTAGAAACTGAGCGCGTAGAAGTTTCAAGCTGAGCTGCTGCTTCTGCAACAGTTGCTTGAGAGATTGGTGATTCGTCACCTACGAAGTTAGTCAACTCCTCGGTGCGTTCTTCGGTCCATTTTGGCAATGCCATATTATTCTCCAATTAAATCTAATAGATTTTCAATAATTGTTATACCAGATTCTCTGGCTTTGGTTGTTTTAGCGGACTCTATGCCACTTTCGTTTATAAGTATTGTAACGTCCTTAGTAAGGCTTGACTTCACAACGTATCCTTTACGTTCTAGAGCGTCTGCTGCCTGTGCTTTAGTTTTGAAACTATTAAGTTTACCACTAATACAGACAACGCCTAGCTGTTCTTTTTGAACAGGTGCATCAAACTCATACGTGAAGGGCAGACACCCATCATAGAAACAGTAGAAATCTTTTTGTAACCATCTAAGCAAATTTTCAGTTGCCTTTGGTCCGAGTCCCGCTTTTCTACAACTACTCTCAGTTATCTCAGATATATTACTTACTACTTTGGAGAGTTTGTCGCTTGCAGTTTTTCCAATCAAAGGTATACTAAAAGCTGCTAACACAGTATTCAGTGGTGCTGCTTCTGAGTTCTTAATCTCTGCGTACAATTTTTCGGCCAACTTCTCAGAGGATAGCCCCTCAGCAATTTGATCTTGACTGAGCGTGTAGATCTGATCTATGTCTACTAAGCCTAGTTTAGATATAGCACTTGGACCAAGACCTTTAATTTTAAGGGTCTTAGCAAAGTGTTCAACCTTCTTTTGGCTTTGAGCAGAACATAGAGGATTTCTACAGTACAGTAGATCGTTCGACCACTCAAGTAACGAACTGCAACTAGGACAGTTGGTTGGGGCTTGAATAGTTTGCACTAAGGGGTTCTCCTTGAAGTTGAGAATATATTATACGAAATTTTGAGATTTATGTCAAGAATTATTTTTTCTATGGTGCACTTAATCCACACGTCGTAAAATCCGAGGTATGATCTCACCACTACGAATAACTTCAACATTGCAGCCTATTTCTAACTCAAGACTACGGATGTACTCTATATTATGTAGAGTAGCGCGAGAAACGATAGCTCCATCAATGTCGATAGGGTCAAGTATAGCAACAGGACTTACAACGCCACTCTTGCCAACTTGCCACACAACATCTAGTAGCTTGGTAATTCTACCTTCTTTTTCCTCTTTGAGCGCAACTGCACCTCTAGGATGATGGGAGGTATATCCCATTGCATCAAATCGGTCACAATTGTTTAGCCTGTAAACACTACCATCAGTAGGGTAATTATCAGTATCGAACGTACTAACTTCAGAAAAGCCGAAGTCCCTAAGAATAGATAAAGTTTGTTCTGCATATAATCGTCCTCGTTCATGTACTGTATGGTTTATGTCGTAAGCTACAAATGTGAGATCTCGTTGCTCAAACTCTTCCATACTTTTTAGATTCAATGCACCAGATGCATAGTTTCTAGCGTTTGGAATAGTTTTAGGAGCGACTACTTCTCCGGTAATTTGGATGACCTCATGTAAGGGGATTGTATTCGGTACTAGTGACCGCATTTTTTCAGTTATGTCTTTCCCAATATTACCGTCGCCTCGGGTGAGGCTTAGGGCGAGCATACCTTTTACATATAGAATAGATACTGCTGCTCCATCCAGTTTTGGAGTGCAGACATAGTTACCGATATCTTCCGGTAAATCCGTCTCTGAAAAAACTTTTTGCAAAGAGTACATTCTAAAAAGATGAGGTATACCGTCGGTTACTGTATAGCCAACTCTGTTGTATCCAAATCTATCTGCCAAAGAGTCAAACTCTGCGTCAGTGATAATTGGATCACCTTCATAGTAATGCTTACTTGCTTTATCTAAAAAATCTTTCATAAAACTCTCGCTGGAATACTGTATATTATACAGACAACACCAGAGAAAGTCAAGAACTATTTATAGATTTCGTCTATATAATCTTTAAAATGTTCTTCTATGATTTCTTTGGATTCTGCTAACGACAGTATCTCTAGTAATCCTGAAAAAAGCTCTCTGGAGTTATTGAAATCTAACTCCATTGCTACACCCTCGGGAGAGGGCTTCCACTCCTCAGTAAAATCTAAGTAATACTTTCTTACGTGTAGATACTCTATACCTCTGAAGGTATTGATTGTGAGTCGTACTTGTAGCTCTTTGTCTTCGTTGTAGTGTATAACTTTTTCGTACAATGCAGGTGCTTCATGTAGTTCCATGTCACACCTCGTTTCTAAGAATAGAGGAAAGGGGTACTACGCTTGTGACATTCTCAGGCTTGAGAAGTCTGTACG
>Ga0181563_10004847_pt1 | contig 12463 bp, 17 predicted proteins | sample 011ome_25_FD_133759 | JGI IMG/M metagenome (GOLD analysis project Ga0181563, IMG submission 133759) | Coastal salt marsh microbial communities from the Groves Creek Marsh, Skidaway Island, Georgia - 011512CT metaG (megahit assembly) | ecosystem: Environmental > Aquatic > Marine > Intertidal... | reverse complement strand
GTAAAAGATGTATTAGATGAAATACCAATACATATTTATAAAAATCTAATAAAAGGAGCATACGATAGAAATGAAAAATATGTAAAACGACCATCAACGAGAAAACGAAAACCTAAAAAATATATGAATTAAGTCAGCGTTTTAAATGTTCAAAGGTGTAAATGTTTACTTAATAACTCAATTAATGATAAAATGCGACCTTTAAATACTCCAATTTCTAAGAATTTAAAATTAGAGGGAATTTCTTGAACCAATGTTAACCACATATATGAAAAATTTTTTCATGCCATGGTTCTTTTGTTATATTATGATGGACTTCTAAAATATTTTTATTTTCTATATCAAACATTCGTATTTTTTCGTCACATAATTTATAAAAATATTCATGCCTTACTTCTTTTGGAAAACCCAAATAACATTGTACTAATAAATCCATTTATATATTCTATTATTATAAATAACAATTTTTAACGATTTTTTCTAAGTCTTTCTTTTCCAACCACCACCCTACCGGAATACATACCAATTCTTTTTCCAATATATCCAAATTCGGCAATGATTCTTGAAAATCCTTTACACAACTATTAATGTCATTGCGGTTATGAACCTGACTCGTCATAATACCTGCTTCTTTCATTTTTTCCATAAATTCTTGTTTTTTTCCATTCAACACACGAATGGAATAAAGCCAATAGGCCGAGTTACATTTTTTATTAGCATTCATTAATTGAATACCAGATACTTCTTTCAAATGTTCGTCAAAATAGGCTGCATTCTCTCTATTTTTTCGTAACAGGTCATCCATATGGGGCAAATTATATAAACCAAGTGTCGCATTAATATCATTCATATGAAACTTATAGCCATATTCCACAATATCATTTTCCAAGCGTAAATCTTTACCTTTATAATTGCGTTTATCACGATCAATCCCATACCAGCGTAATAATTTACATCGGTCATATAAGTATTCATTTGGCAAAGTAATAAATCCACCATCGCCGGTTGTTAAATGTTTAATCGCCTGTAAACTAAAAACACAAATATGTCCCTCACTTCCTTTCCCCCCAATTTTTCCGCCATTATACTCTGCTCCAAAAGCGTGAGCACAATCTTCTACCACCATGGGTTTAAATCCATATTTTTCTTTGTGTTCTTCGCATATTTTATTTAATTCATCCAAATCAATCGGGTTTCCTCCCCAATGTACCAAATAAATAACTTTTGTCTTTTCATTCAGTTTATTTTTCAAATCAATTAAATCAATATTGGCACTTTCCAAATCGACATCTAACCATTGCATATTAACTTGATTGGCTAATATAGCGGCTGTTGTTGCAAAACATGTTAATGCTGGCGTTAAAACAATATCCGTTTCTTCATTAAAGCCTGGCCACTGAAAGCGTTCATCTTTGTTTTTTAACAAGCGTAAAGCCAGCGTCAAGCCTGCCGTTGCTGAATTCAATGTTAGAATATAAGGATTATCCATATATTCTTTTAAAGCCTTTTCAAATTCTTCAACTTTAGGGCCTTGTGTAATTTGTCCGGACATTAACACCTCATTGACAGGTTTCAATACATCTTCGCTCATAAAAACTTTAAATAATGATAACATAGAGATAATAAATATAGATAATAAATATAAATATAAGTATTTAAATATTAATACTTAATTATTAATATAATGAATTCATCGTATAAAAATAAAGATATTGATTATGGTGAACTAATTGAAGCGATTACCTTGTGTCAAAATCCCAAATCAATTGTAGAAATTGGTATTTTAGATGGTTATTCTTTGCATCATTTTATTAATAGTACCAACAGTAACAATAGTAAAACAACAACTATTCAAGCCTATGATATTTTTGACAAATTTAATGGAAATCATGCTATGGAATTTGAATTAAAAGAGAGATTTAAAAATAATCATAATGTATCAATTAATTATGGTGATTTTTATGAAGTATATAAAAATATAGATAACAACATAGATATTATTCATATTGATATAGCTAATAATGGCGATACATACGAGTATGCGATTCAACATTATTTACCCAAACTTTCTCCAACGGGTATAATGTTATTAGAAGGTGGTAGTCAAGAACGAGATGAGGTTGAATGGATGATAAAATACAATAAACCTAAAATAGCTCCTATTTTAACAAAATACGCGAATGATTATACCATAAAAACATTTGGTAGCCATCCGTCATTAACCCTAATTTCACCTCCCCGTTGAACCAAACCCTCCTTCCCCGCGCACCGTATCCATATCTAATTCTTCTACCAACTCGACGCGTAAAGGATAGGTCAAATTCGGCGAACAAATCTGCACGAGGCGCTGGGCTTGTTCAATCTGAAAACTCTCAATGCGTACATTATCAAAAGCCGCAATATAGTTGCCGCGATAGCCTGAATCAATCACACCTACCGAGTTGGCCAAGCGGAGAGGTGTTTTCGTGCCGGTGCTAGAGCGCGGGTAAAGGAAATAACCGACGGGTGTGCTTGTAGTTGTAGTTGTACTATTTGTCTTAGGCACCGGTTCGCATATATAAGACATGGCACCGCGGACGCCAAGGTCAACCTTAACCGTGCTTAATCCAGCGACTTTTACATCTGCGGGACAAATCAGGTTAAACCCCGCGTCATAATAACATTGGGTATTAATACTCTCATTATGCGATGAGACCGCCTCAACATACATATTGTGTATTTGGGGCGGCAAATCGGCGGGCAACTTCAATTTAAGTAAATAATGAGCGGTCGTCGACATAATAAAATTGGATATAAACATATAATACCAGTTGGTTTTATATATTTATTAATATACATATTTATATAATTAACAATGATAGCATCCGCTGTTTAATAAAGCAGGCGGCAAAGGAGCAATTGATTCAACTGTCGTATTACAATTGTATTTCTTATATTTCAATAGTCCGGCTTTCAAGTATTCACCAGCGGTAATTGCCCCTTGTCCATACTCGCCACTATTTTTTGCATTATAGGTTGTATAAACGCGTTTACCGCCAATATGATAAGATCGTGCTTTGCAATCCGGCAAACACACTTCTTCGCCTGAATCAATCTTTTTGGTGACGCATGTTGCTGCACTAGCTTGTACTACATCTTTAATATATTGCCCCGCACTGTGATCTTCGGGCGAAAAGTTTTTCACCCAATTTGCTTGAGCACCCACTCCACCACAAGTGCTTCCATTAGGACAAGTTGGGAAATTCACTGTAGAATAGAGAAAGCCTTTGGTGTTCTTGGTTGATGTTTTAACTATGGTGGGGTCATTGCCTGAACAATAATTGTATTGTCCGTTAGTTAAAGCCGAGAGATTAGTGTTTCCAAAGATGCGCTGATTACGATGTCCACCGTTTAAAGAAAACCCATTTGCTGAAACAGGCACTTGAAACCTTCTTGAATTTCGTTTTAATGCAACAATCGACATAGATATATTATATATATATGGCGTTTTTAAAAATAGTTTGGCTATGCCGTTTTTAAAAATAGTTTGGCTATACCTTTCTCAAAGGTATAATAATACCCTTTCGGTTGGAATCTTTTTCAAACATCTCTCTAAAAAATAAAATAGTTTTGTCCCTTGTAATTTTTCTAAAGAGAGATTTTCGTATGAAATATTTAAACACCATAAACATAATAAACCTAAGCTATAATAACTTGCACTACGATGTGTAATAAAAGGCAATACTTTCATATTAAATAATTCGGGCGCACATCTCTCGGGTGGGAAAGGAAAAACAGATGGATATACTAGTGATAATTGCGATAAATCTTGTTTATACAGCGGCACTAATTGCGATAAATTTGATAATAAATAGAGGGTTTGTTCCATATGCTTATGCATAATACGAATAACGCTAATATCGCTTGGTTGCCAAAAAAATAAACTAAACCCCTGTTTTTCTAAATAATGTAATTGAAGCGAAAGGTGAAATGCCATCGTTTCTACATCCGAATAGTTCATTGCTTTGGGGATAATTGTCGATATCGACGATATTGGTGAAAGTGTATCGGTTTCTTGTATCCCCGTTTGCTTGATGAGGAGAGAAATAAAATTATTATAAATCTCTCTTTTTGTATAATATATATCGCTATCAATATAAGGATCTTTCATCATTTCTGTCAGAAATTGTTCAACTAGGATTTCTCTGATTAACATTATATTTGTTATTATAGTTGTTATTATTAATAAAAAATATATTTTAATAAAAAATTGAATTCATTAACACTTACTTAAATATATAATACAAAGATAAGCATATTATCACATCAATCAAATCATAATGTTTGCATCTAACAAATCATCTTATGTCCCGCCCTCCTTGCGGGGTAAAAAAAATACAGCGTCAACAACTCACGCTCATGCATCACCCACATCGTTATCATTATCCAGCACTAAAAAAACGGCACTGAAAAAAGAGTTCGCAATTGAACCAAACGCATTTCCATCGTTGGGGGAAACCGTAAAGAAATCTACTAATCACGGAAAACCAATAAGTTTCTCATCGGCTGCTGCAAGAAAGGTAGAAGATCCAAAAGAGGCAAAAGTCGATATTTTGCCTGGCTGGGTTCATATCAGTCGTCAAGAAAAGGGGGGAATTCAATATAAATATGGAAAACCCGTGATGAAAGAGGATAACGAAGAGAAAGAAAACCTGAAAATAAGCCGCATTATTTTGAAGAACCGAATCGCACGCGAACAATATGATCGTGACCGAGATATTGAATGTCTAGGTGACCTATCTGAATTTTACGGGCAACTCGACTTAATTGATGTATATGAAAATGAGACGGAAACTATATATTCAGACGACGAAAATGAATATAGCAATTAAATAAAGGTTTAATAAAATAAAACAGTACAACATCATTATAACTTTATTATAAGTTTAAATTTTTTTTTCATAATGTATTATTTATTATAATGGAGAATTTATTAGACAATGAAATGGCCGATGATAGTGAAAATGATAATAAATCGGCGTTATCATATACCTCTGAATACGATGAAGATGATGAAGATGATGATGAAAAAATAGATACGGAATGGATAGATACATTTAAAGAAGAAGAAAATAATTATAATGAATTTTATAAAGAGCCAGTTATATCAATTAAGCTTTATTTATTTTATATTAATAGCAAGAAAGAAGTCATTAATAGAAATATACAAAAATATGCATTGAACAAATCAGGTATATTATTGAACACGGAATTAATTTCTTTAATTAAACAGTATGAAATAGATAACAGCAATAACAGCGATAACAGCAATAACAGCGATAACAGCAATAACAGCGATAACAGCAATAAAAAATATAAATTGAATTCTATTCTTCGCTACAATATTGATTTAAATCCCGAAGAAGTTGAAAACTATGTAAATTATGAATCTGACAATAACCGATTTTTATCAGTTGAAAAATATTTCAACCATATTCACTTTTATGACTCTATTGCAATGTTCCATGAATTAAATTCATTATATTTTATTTATATTGAGGAAGAAGATAAAAACAACACTATACATTCAAAAGGGCCTGTAGAAAACCACCATAATCATACTAAGAGAATAATAATCACGACGAAAAATAACAAAACAATACGTAATAAAAATAAAAAAAACTTAAAGATAAAAAAAGAAATAAAGTAAATATATTATAATGAATATTACGCGTGATGGTGATATAAACGAACAAATAATGGTATTGGTAAAGCAAATAAATAACCAAAAGAAAACAGATATTAAATCATTAACTGCTAAAATATTATACGATATTTTTTATATTTATGAGGATACGCGATCCTTATCTATTCCTTATAAATTAATTTTTCACACCTATAAACAAGACCCTGAAATTTCATATAATATTTTAAGTGGATTTTTAGAATTTGGTGAAAATAAAGAGGATGGACAATCATATAAACCCATGATTGATTATTTTGCAGTTGAAGCCTTTAATGGGTTGCTTCAAATGGGTGGATGGTCTATTATTAAACCATGTTTAATGATCTTAAAAGAAAATAATTGCAATCTCTCGACAGAGCCTTTACTAAAACATATTTTAACATGTATTGTTACTCAGTTGAAAAAAGATAATGATGAATCATTTCCTATTTCGAATATATGTTATCATTTACCTCGCGAAACCTCATATTCTTGGGGCTGGTTTTCTTACTATATCGCACATGCGTTTTATTCTGGCATTAATACAAAAACATTAACCGCCAAACAAAAACGCAAAAATATGATGCTTTATCGTAAAATGATAACTAACTTACGAAAAAATTCATTAGAGTTTGTAAATAACCCCACGACAACAAAGCATGAATATTCGTCAGTAAAAATAGGGGAAGATTGGCATAGTATGTTAAATACATTAAATTCATATGAATATAAGTGGGCAAGCAATATACTTTATTCATCACTTAATGAAGAGGCGCCAGCACCCGCAGCACAAGTAGAGGAAGCACCAGCAGAACAAGCAGAACAAGCTGCACCAGCAGAACAAGCAGAACAAGCAGCACCAGCAGAACAAGCAGCACCAGCAGAACAAGCAGCACCAGCACCAGCACCAGCAGAACAAGCAGCACCATCAGAACAAGCAGCACCAGCACCAGCACCAGCAGAACAAGCAGCACCATCAGAACAAGCAGAACAAGCACCAGCAGAACAAGTGCCAGCACCCGCAGCTCCAGAAACAAAAAATAATAGTTGGTTATACAGTATGCTTGGTTGGTGATAAATTAAATGTCTTTATCGGATATCGTTAACCAATCAAGTTGTTCTTGTGCGGTTTCTTTTTTATAAGGGATTGTTGGCTCAGTATTTTGAATAGTTTCTTCTGTTGTATGTGGTTTAATATTATCATTTGTTTTTTTTACATCATCGTCGCCGCTGCTTTCATCGTCAGAATTTATATGAAAATTCGAAAAAGTACAATTTCCATTATCATTTCCTTCGATTTTTATTAAATTAAGTAGATGTTTTGATTCAAGTTGTTTTAATTTATCCTTTTCCATATTAGAATAAATTTCCAACAAATCACATTTTTTTGTTCCGTCGCTACGAACTTCCCATTCATAAAACCCAATTAAAATCCAAGCACCAATAATTAATCCTTCGCCACTGCGTTTATTTTTCAAAAATTTCCCACGAATGGTGCATTGATAGGTATTGCCATCGGCGCCAATGACGTTACAACGCTGACTACTAAAAATTTTTGTAATCATTGCGTACATTTCACTTTCATCGGACGCCTTTCGTACATCGTTACTACTTGAATAAGAAGACACATTCTTTCGTGCAACCTTTTTAGATTTATTTCCACCTGCGTTTTTTACCATTTTGTTTATGATAATATAGTATAATATCATTATTATATTATATTGTTTTCAATTTTATTTTATATTTAATAATAATAATAAAATATTAAATTAATAATTTTGTTTAGATATATTAATATTTAATTTTCTTTTTATAATATAAATGAGCAAAAAACCGATGACGTGGTTAGAATTAATAAAACTTAAGTTGAGTGAAGAAAAAAGCAAAGGTAAATCGCCATCTATAGGCGATGTCACACCTTTTGCCAAAAAAGAATGGGTACAAATTAAAGAAGGTAAACACCCGTTATATGTGCAAGGAAAAGCGCAAACCTTTGGACGGAAAAAAAAGGGAACAAAGAAAAGCCGTAAAAACAATAGCAGCATGAAAGCTAGTAGCCCAAAAGCTAGCAGCATGAAAGCTAGCAGCCCTATGAATAACGACATTGATATTCAAAAATTATTAAACCAGATTAAAATATGTGGAAAATGTAAAAAAAAGGTGGATAAATTAATGAAAAAAAAAACCATGAAAGGCGGTAATTCGTGTTCAATGACTCCTGATCAACCCGGCGGTTGCGCTAGTTGTGGACAAAGCGGCGGTTGTAACTGCATGGCTTAATTTGTTGAACATACTTGCTTACTTGATAAAATAAAGTAACGATTTTTATATGTTTTTTTAAATTTAGCCGACATTTGATGAGAAGAAATAGTGTTATGTTTATTTTCTTTCATTAAACGCCCAATTTCTTTTCGTAATAATTCAACATGATTATCGCAAAAATGAATATAAGCTAGTTCTGGTTTAAATTCATTTGATTTCATCATTTTTTGTAAATGGCTATCCATGCCTTGAATAAGTTCATGGTTCATGACAATATAAGTGCGTCGTTTATCGGACTTTCCGCGGGCTTTCTTGCCTCCATTAGTTGCGTTGTCATTTGCGTTGTGATTGTCGGTCGCATTCACATTTGCATTCACATTTGCATTCGCAACATCCTCATCCTCCTCGTCATGTTTTTTAATAGCAGTTTTTTCGCGAAAATAATAACGGCCCGCCTTAAACATTTTGTCTATAATATCGCCATCGTAGTCTAATTGTTGAAGACGCATCACTTCTCTCTCAACCGTATCTTGCTGGTCTACCAGCCATCTGGCCCATGCCTCTTTATAAGCATGTCTGTCGTCAAATTGATGTATTTTTGCAAATTGAGAAATAATTGCCATAATATCATCGCTCAATTTATACCGAAATATCTTACCTTTTTTAGGAACAGTGCCATTGTTATTGTCGTTAGCAAGCACAATGGCAATGGCACCGTATTGTTTGTTATTTACTGGATTATTCATACTGGATGATAAACGAGTGGTTGTATTATATTTTAAATGCTTTTCAAAAAACAATTCAATTTTTTTATAAATTATATAAAAAATTGAAAAAAGTTAAACATAATATGTCATTCTATAAGAAAGAAGAAAATTAGAGATGTCAAAAGCCGATATATCAAAATATATTTCACAATTATCTCCAATGGAACAGAAAGTCTTACACATTGCCGTGTCGCATTTAGAAACATCTTTCAGCTTATCAAAAAGTATCGGGTTTCAAGACTGGCTTCGTGCTAAAAATAAAACACAGCAGTCGCCGCAGCAGCCGCAACCACCGCCGCAGTCGCAGCCGCAGCCACCTAAAAAAGCCAGTAAAATTAAAATTAAGAAAAAACTACCTTCGGTTTAATAAACGCCGCGTATAATTTACTTTTTTTCGCTTATTTTTGAATCGAGTTAATAAATAATTAACCCGTTTTGTTGCTTTGTTTATTCTTTTTTTAATCTGTTTTTTGGATATTTTATGTTGACCCATCGACCGCCTACCACCATTACCTCCAGCTTTGGGTAAAAAATTAAGGACCTTTTTTGTTTCGCAATCTAATCTGTCTGCTTCTTTTTTAATAGCATCTGATGTTTTGACATAAATACCGCCAACGGTAGAAATCGGTTTTTCACACATTTTAATTAAATTCTCTCCTAATTTCCCTGCGGCATTTATCGCAGAAATCGTTGTTCCAACACCGGGTATAACTGATGTTGCAGTCAGTATTGCATTTGCGACTGAATTACCAATCGTAGTTCCAATATTCGAACCAAACCCTTCAATTGTTTCATCAATTTCATGTTTTATTTCGTCTATTTTTGGTTTTGCCATTTTTAATGATTTTGTTAGCGAATCCATATAACTATCAAGCCACGGTTTAAATTTTTTTTGGAATTTAAGACTATTGAAAGCACCATTTAATAGGTCACTGCGTAGCATTATTAATTCGGCCAATTTATTTGGATTTTTTTCAGTCTTCATAATTTCCTCCCAATTCTCTCCTAGAATGATATTATTAAATATGCCTTGAAATTTTATTTTTACTAAATTTTTTGCGTATTCAATTGGATTAACAAATTCGGCGTTAGCTGCGGCAGATGTCATATTACCAAATGCATCTGCAATTTTATCAAAAGAACCTGCGACTGAATTGCCAACTCCTTCAATCATACCAGTAATCATATTTGGAGCAGAAGCACTATAATTTGCGACACATTCTTGTGGATTTTTAAAAAGCGCGTCAATTGTACCACTAACCTGTTGGCTTATTTTTGCCTTTATATTATCGATTTCATTATTTCCCGATTGTAATGATTTTCCTTGATCTTCTGTTGGACATTTTGTCTTTGGACTTGATTTACAATCATCGTTTTTTACAACTTCAGAATCGCCTTTACCATCCCCCTCCTCGCCATTTGCAGGGTTATCCTCTGTTTTATTATCCTCTGTTTTATTATCCCCTGGGTTTTCTTCATTTTTTTTTTCTATATCTGCCATAATTAACTATATTAACATAAGGTTTTATTTTCGGTTTTATTTTCAGTTTTCTTTCTCTTTCTCTAAAAGTTTTTTATAAGATGCATAATCTAGCATTGGATTACCATCAACTATTGTTGGTTGATACTTTTTTTGTGTTTCTTCATAATCATGTAGTTTTCCTTTATACCGAAAATGATTCATCTGTTCAAAGACTTTTACCTCCGAATTAAAATTAGACGCCGCACCTTTCCCCCCTGTATTATATTTTTTAAATTTAGCAAAAACAGAGTGAACATGTTGATTCAAAATATTAGATTCTGTCGTATTAATATTATTATTATCAATATCGTCCGAGATTTTATCCTTTGCGCCATCACTATCCTTTGCACCATCGTCGTTGTTCTCTACATCCGTTTGTAAACAAATCATTTTACAGTCATAATCAATAACAAATTTGCGCGCAACTGTTTCTAATATATCATACGAAACATCTTTCAAACTATCGGTATAATAACAGAAACTGTCGGTTTCTTTATCAAAAGTCATAACAACATCAACATTATCCTTAACATGTTCACGCACAAATTTAGAACGCAATCCGCTTAATTCTTCATCACTGATTTTGCGAGAAATAAGTGCTTTAAATTCATCGCAATATTTACTACAATAATTATCATTTATATCGTCGTGATTTTCTTCATCATCGTCATCATCATCATCGTCGTCGTCATATTTCAGATAATAAAGAATACCCTCAATAATCAAAGCACCAACAATTACGCTCCCCGAAAATAATGCAAACCAGTCAAAAGAAGAAAAAGGTGAATCCATTTGAGATGGAATAGTAGTCGTATTAATAAAGTTATTAATCATTATTATAGATATTTAATCATTAATATTTAAGTTTTTTTAATATATAATCATCAATTTATATAGCCCATTGTCTTATCAATTTTTTGACATTTTTCTAGAATATCGGGCGGCAATACAAACTCGTTTTCTTCTTTAGAAATCGTTTGGCGTATCTCATGAAAGCCCTTCAACCCATAAAATGCATCGTTTTCGGGAAATTGATTCACTATATTATTAAAATCATGCGTATAAGGTGCCCATCCACAAAAATCATAAATTTGATTCATTATTTCTTGCGTATTTTTAATAAGGTCATCGTATTTAATAAATAAAAAATTTTTATTGGAACTTGGATTTTCCTCATTTTTTTTCCTTGCCATATTTACACCAACCACTGATCTCAAAATAGGCTCCGAATTTGGAACAAGCATATTTGATAATCTACTGTGTACTTCTGCGTCGTTAATATTATTTTTTTTATAAAGTTTCATAAATGATTTAAATATATCGGTAATTGACCGTTCTAATACAATAATTTTAATATTCGGATCTACATACTTCAATAATAAATCAACATTATATGACATCGTCCAAGAACGACATTTATCGATAATAACCTCCTTTGTTTTTGGCACATTTTTATAATAAACCTTTGGAATATGTGATACTAAATCGTATGGTGTATCATGCCGATTATTTGCACCTAATTGTTCGGAGGCGTGTTTTGTCGAGGATAAATACATATCCCATAATAGTTGACATACCGCCGAATTGCCTTCTGAGTAAATAAGGGGGTTTTGGTTTAAAATAGATGAAAGCATTGTAGAACCGCTTCGGGGTAACCCACTTAAACAAACAAATTGTTGACTCATATACAATACTATTTTAAATCGATAAATGTTTAAATCAATAAATTTTAAATTCTAATTCGGGTTTTTTTTGTACTCGAATGTCCATATTTATATTTTCGTTTGGATTTAGTTGCCAAAAGAAATGCTCTTTTTTTATGATTACATCCTTTCTGAATTATATCATAATCCACTGCTGCTGCTTTACCGCCAGTAATTGAACTGGCTAATCTCGCTAATCCCCAAGATTGGGCGGTTTGATTGGGGCGAGACCCTGACGAATAATATGCTCCTTCTCCCTTTTCTACAATTTTCTTTAATGCTGATAAACTACACCCAGTTTTAAATGCCAACTCGGGTGTCGGTGTTATTCTGTCTATACCGTATATTTTACGCGCATTTATTATATGTTGCGATGGTTTATTTTTATAAGATGATAGTTTTTTGCGTGTATAATATTTATTGTTTTTATATAATTGTTTAGATTTAACCAACATTTGCATTTGTGTTTTTTTATCTTTCTTTGTTAAATTTTTGGGTAAATATC
>Ga0181563_10004840_pt1 | contig 12479 bp, 10 predicted proteins | sample 011ome_25_FD_133759 | JGI IMG/M metagenome (GOLD analysis project Ga0181563, IMG submission 133759) | Coastal salt marsh microbial communities from the Groves Creek Marsh, Skidaway Island, Georgia - 011512CT metaG (megahit assembly) | ecosystem: Environmental > Aquatic > Marine > Intertidal... | reverse complement strand
GTTGATTTGTGACGTGAATATTTCACATCTACTCTCGCCATCGCGTATATTTCGTGCCTAGATTGTATGATTATTATAACGACGACGGTTATTAGAAATCACAACTTATTCGTCCTCGTCCTCCTCCTCTTCGTCCTCGTCCTCGTCCTCTTCGGACTCGTCGTCGTCATCATCCTCGTCCTCATCTTCATCATCGTCGTCTTCATCGTCTTCATCATCTTCATCATCATCATCATCATCATCATCTTCTTCTTCTTCTTCGTCCTCCTCTTCGTCACCAGACACCATCTCCTCATCCTCGTCCTCGTCCTCGTCCTCGTCCTCGTCCTCGCTCGGGCTTTCACCAGAAATTAACTTTTTCAAATTCGCCATCTCCGCCTCTAAATACTCGCGACGTCGAACCTTTTTCTCTTGCTGTTTATCCAACCGCTCGCCCGTCGCCGCCTTGGCTTCCAAATCCTCAATCTGCCTCAATTTCTTCGCCAACGCCCGATAACGCACTTCAAGCGGTCCATACTTTTCTTTTCTCATCCCTTGATCATTCATCACGCGCGCGCTGTCCCCACTCGCGCGCTTGGCGTCCCGCGCCGCCTTGTCCGCCTTGCGCTTTTGCGCAAATGTGATTCCAGGTTTACGCGCGCTCAGCGTCTTCGCCAGCGCCTTGCGCGCTTTGGCGTTATTCGGCAGCGCGTCGCGCTTCGTGCGCGTCTTTCCCGTGACTTTTTGTCCTCCCATGATCGCCACGGCGCGCGAGGCGTGCGCGTCAATGCCGCGAAACAGCACAGTACAGTGCGCTGCGGCGCACAGACGGCGGCGGCGTGTCTTTTGGCGTTTTGTATGCCGCGCGCGATGGTTTTCGCGATTGACGACGACGACGACGCGGACGACGCTCGAACGCAATGCGCTATAATACACGTGACTATTGTGCTATGTCGTTGACGCCTAGGGCGTGGACGAGGGACGACGCGTCGACGCGTCATCGAACGGCGCGCGGTCGGGACGCGAACGGGTACGCTTCGTCTGTGATGAACGTACTCGCGTCTATGTCTATGTCGTCGTCGTCGTCTATGCCGTCGTCGTCGTCTATGTCGTCGTCATACGGTACATCTAACGTATCCATGACGTGTGTCCAGAATGTGCGTCGATTAACAACACTCACGTCGTCGCCATCGTCCGGCGAAACGTCTTCGACGACGCGTCGTACGCTTTGTCGAGGCGTTTGCCGCCGCATCGTCTCTGCAAACTTTCGATACACAAACTCGCGCGCGTGGTCCCAAGAACGTCTGCACGCGTACAACCATTCACGCGCAAACGTTCCGCATCGATGCATCACACCGAGGCGCGCGCGCGCGGGCGGAAACATCCGTCCCGACGCGCACGCCTCGCGCGCCGTCGCGTACGCCTCCACGACGTCTATGAACTTCCCATCGCCCTCACCCTCGCCTCGCTCGAGTCGCCTGAGCCGACGCGCCGCCGACGCAAACTTATCTGGATGCACGTCCAACGCGCGCGCGCGAAACGCACGCTGTACGTCCGCGACGTCGCACGGCGTCGTCATCGGTGCGCGCAACGTGGCAAACGCCTGACGCACGGCGTCGTAATCAACACCCCCGTGCGACGCCTCTCGCGCCTTTGCGCACGCGCAAATCGCGATGGCGATGGCGATGAGCAACCTGTGCATCGTGTCCACAGCACGGATGATCGTCGGCGACGTCGTCTACGGCGAGCGCATGACTCGTCGACGTCGTCACAGAGTGACGCATCGTTTGGATTGATGATCTCACCCACCCATCGCGCGCCCGTGTGCGCGCCGTCGCGCACGACGCGAGCGAGAACGCGAAAAACACGCACGTGCGTGTCGTCGTCGTCGACGGAGCCGAGCGTGGACCCGTTGGAGAAGTATGCGCCGCCGCACAGGGCGTTGAATGCGACGTCGACGAGCAACAGCGTTGGACCGATGAACGCGACGACGATGACGACGACGACGAGTGCGGGGGAGTCGGGGGCGACGATGACGACGACGACGACGACGCTGTCGAGCTTTGCGCTCGATCGCACGCGCGCGGTGCTCAACGGCGCGCGCGTGGGTGATTTGCTCCGCGTAACCGCTGAAGCTGCGGATGGAAGCGGGCGCGACGCCGCGGGGACGTTATCGCGACTCCGAACGCGATGGTTCGTCGTGCGCGGTGGAGATTTGTCCGCGGGTGGGCGGAGGTTAGTGAGTGGCGAGCTCGATGGGAAGTTGACGAGGATTTTAGATCAAGGCGAGTTGAATCAGGCGCGCATCGGCATCGCCGGAGCGCAAATTTCAAGCGACGCCGAGTGGTTATCGCTCGGTGGAGCGAAAGATTTAAGCGAATACGTCGCGTCGTGTGATGCGTATGCGAGAATGATCGAACGCGAGGATGATATGGCGACGCTGGTGACGGATGTGGAGAGCGTGATGACATATGAGATGCTCGAGGACGCCACGCGGGCGAACCCGTCGGCGTGGACGGCGGGCGAAGGCGCGCATTCGCGGCGCATCGTAATTGACGATCGCGAGCGCGCGACGAAAATGGCGGGTGAGTTATTGGCGTTGAAGCATGGTGCGAAAAATGTGGTGCTCACGCAGCTCGCGAGCGACGCGAGCTGGCAACCAAAGTGCGACGTGGGCGATAGCGTCTTCGCCCCGTACGCGGCGCAAGTACTCGAGGACGTGCTTAGAAACGATCCTGAGGTTGGCATTGAGCTCTCAAAATGCACGTATCCCGATGGTAAAGGCATCACAGGCGTGGTCTATCGCAAAGGATACGCGGGCGTGGCGAGGTTACTGGCGCGCATGGGTGCGCAAGCGGCGCGCCCCATCGCCGGCGCGAGAGAACAAATTCTCGTCGGTCTCGCGCTCGGGTATAGCGAAGAAAACATCACCTATCACGTACAGCGCATGAATGTCGATCCAATCGCACCTGAGGTGTTGATTCAGCTCTTTGACGACGCGCGAGAAGAAATTGCAAACGCCAAGGCGGAGTCGGCGCCTTGAAAAACATGCGCCCGTGTATAGCTACGCATCACATCAATCCGTGTAAAACATCATATACAGTAAATCATATCTACCGCTACCGGTACTGCTACGGTACCGCTACTATTGCTATTTCTATTGATATCGCTACGTCTACTGGCGTTCAAAATGCTATGCGTACTACATGACAACCTCGAAAAACTCGCACGCGGCGCACCGGGCGTACAACGCGTCGATGCCGTACGCGTCGCGGACACGAAACGCCAATCCAGCGCCGCCTCGACCACACGCCGGCATGCGAGCCGCGTGCGCATCAAACACCGCCGCGAGCTGCGTCTTCAAATACCGCAAACCAACGTTCTCGTCCCGACGCGCTAAGCGAAAATCACCGCACGCGCAAAATAAAACATGTCGGTTTGCTAAAACTTTCCTCTTCAAACACGCCGGACACAACACGTCGTCGTCGCTGTCATCACCGTCTTCACCGCCGTCACCGTCGCTCACGCCATCGCGGCAATTCCATCGCTCGAACGCATCGATGGCGTGTTGTAACGACGCACTATCGTCATCATACGCCTCCGCGGCGGCGAGCGCGCGTTCGCGTTCCTCCTCTTCGAGCGCGCGTTCGAGCGCGTCTTGCATAGCAACCAACGCCCGTTCGACATCTTCTTCGCGCATGCCCGCAAAGTCATCATCGTCACAATCGTCATCGTCAACGTCGTCACCTCGAGACATCGCCGCCGCCGCCGTGCGGCGCGCCCACGCGACGTCCCGAGCGACAGCCAGTTTTAAATCATCAGTCTTCAACACTTTATTGCGTCGCGCGTCGTCGTCGTCGCCGTCGTCCGCGTCTGCGGTCGCGCGTCGTCGCTTCAATCGCGCGATGACTTCGCGCACGCACTGTCGCTCGTACGCCTCCGCGGCGGTCATCGTCGACGAATGACGTCGGAGTGTTGAGGGACACAGTTTCATGTGACATTTTTGACATGTGACGTCACATGTCGCGGCATTGTGCGACGACGGCGACACGCGGACGCACGCGGGCGATGGCGCGACGCAATAAAGTGTTGCGACGGACGGATGCGCGCGCGCGGTTGGTGGTGACGTGCGCGCTGGTGCTGGCGTGTACATGTGAGTTGCGTCGCGTGCATGCCACATGGTACACCGCGGATGGACGTCGCTGTCTCGATCGGTTCGATGTCGGTGGCGATGGGCGAACGGTTGTGAGCGCGTGTGTGCCGTATAGAGATACAGGCGTGATGTGGTGTCGCGCGGAGGATGGATTTTGGGGGGCGTGTGCGGAGAATGTGGAGGCGGCGGTGGACGTTGCCGAGCCAAATGCGATTCGGCGCGCGGCTAAGACGCTCGGTGATCCTCAGGCGACGAACGCGGGGAAACGAGAGGCGATGGAATTGTTAGACGTGACATCTACATTAGTGTTGCGTGTTTTAGCCGATGAGCAGTTTGAGATTGACGGGGTGGTAACAGAAAATCCGCTCAAAACGTATCTCGCCGCGCGGAATCAGCCGTTGTCGGCGCCGTCGCCACCGCCATCGCCGCCGCCACCGCCATCGCCGCCGCCACCACCACCGTCGCCACCGCCGCCATCATCACGATGCGTTGCGCGTACGAACGTGCGCTGGCAATCACCCCAGGCTGATGGATCGTATGAATTCGGCATGGACGTGTACGTCGTCTTGACGTCTGGAGCCGACATCTCAAACGGTTGGGAAATTCTCTTCAAGTTTTCCTCGCCCGACGTCATGTTGTACTCAAACTCGGCGTACGGCGCATCTGCATCGATCGCGTACGATTCAAGCGGCGAGAGGATGTTCAGATTGCGCGACCGTGGATACGACGGCGCCTTGACGCTGTACTCTACTCGAAGGATTGGATTCAATACTCGTGCGCGTGCGCGACGCGCTCTCGATCTTTCGTACATACAAATCAACGGCGAAGTGTGCGATATCGCGCGCGCGCAATAAATAAATGTACTTGTTACATGAATCTTATATTGTCTATCTCATACTTGGTGTATGCGTTTGCATTCGTCGATGACTCTTCGTACCTTGTCCATGGGCTCGTCGCGCAAGCCCGGAATGTCACCCACATCCGTGCTATCTTCGCCTAAAAGCGCACGAAACGAATCAGCCACGCCCTCGGATAATCCCACCAGGTCGTATCCGCCTTCGAGTAAAAATACAATCTTTCCGCCGCACAATTCGTTCGCCATGGATTTCAACGCCGCGCACAAGCGATGGTACGTGCCAGTGCGAAACGTCAACCCAGCGAGCGGATCGCGCCAATGCGCATCGTACCCAGCGCTGACGATGATAATTTCAGGTTGAAAACGCTTCGCTGCGGGCATTAATATTTCTTCCACCGCCGTGAGCACGGCAATGTCCCCGCTCCCTGGGGGCAATGGAATGTTAATCGTCGCGCCTTCTCCGTCGCCTTCGCCGATATCCGACATCTTACCCGTCCCCGGATACGATCCGTCTTCGTGCGTGGACACGAACAACACATCCGGATCATCATGAAATATATCATTCGTACCGTTCCCGTGATGCACGTCGTAGTCAAAAATCAAAACTTTCTTCATCCCGCGTTCTTGCGCCCGTCGCGCCGCCGCCGCCGCCGTCCCGACGATACAAAACCCCATAGCCCCTCGCGGTACCGCGTGATGCCCAGGCGGACGTATCAACCCAAACGCACTCGGCGCACACACATCATCCTCCGCATCACACACCGCATCCACGAGCGCGCGCGCCGCCCCCACGCCTCGCATCGCATCCGCGTACGTACTCTTCGTCGCGTACGTCGGCGCGCTATCCAACATCGTCGGCGCCGCCGTCTTACACATAAACTCCAACCCTTTCGCATAATTCTTCTGATGCACCCTCATCAACGTCGACGCATCCGCCGCGTCGTAGTCGTCCACATGCATCACATCATGCGCACCTCTCGACCCCGTCGCATTGATGAGCGCGCACCGGTCGAGCTCGCGCAGAATGGCGGGCACGCGCGCCGCGCTCTCGGGATGGCCCTCGAGCGCGTGCTCGAGCGATGGATTCGTGGCGTAGATTAATTTCACGGTGCGCGGCACCACGAGCGGTGGCGCCGCACGCATCGAAGCCTTCGATGCGTCTCGTAATGATGGCACACAAAAGTGCGCGCAACACCAAAGATTGTGCACTGTTCGTCGACAGTGTGCGACGCGTGAGAGATATTTATTAATACCGGGTTATATAACCCGCAATCATGGGTGCGTGTATGAGCATATGTGAATCCACGCCGGACGTGCCGGCGAACATCATCGCCGATCCCGAGGTACGTGTCGTCAACGACCAACGACGATGTGATGTGATTGATCGCGGTGATTGATGATCGGTGTGAATTGTGATTAATTGTAAAGTTCCGAACGACGCACGACGCGACGACGATTGGTAAACGCGCGAACGCGAGTCGAATGAACATGTATGATTGGTGTGTACGATATTAACCGTCGTGTTGGGTGTCGTGCGATGATAGGGACCGTGTCACTTTGTCGTAAAATCGTGTTCAATGTTCAACAAGGATTACCAAGTCTACCGCGACTCGGTGGATGAAAACAATCGGTGGTTGTTTATTAACCGCGAGGGCAAGGGTTTTTTTGACCCGACTGGGTTCATTGATTTGGAAAATTACACGCGCATTGACCCTGAGAATAAGAAGAAAGGGCAGGTGCTTTGGAAGTTAAAGTATAATGAAAAGCCGCACTTCGATATGGGCGCGACGCTCGACGACTCGGATTCAGAGGGGGAATTCGACGCCGGAATGATGAGTCAGCTCGCTCGAGTGTTGATGAATAGCGGTAACACGCGATTCTACCGCATGAAGTGGAAGATGTTTAACGAGGCGAAAATGAAGTCGGTTAAGATCCCGGGCGGCGCGTTCGAGGTGAAGATCAAAGCCAAGGGTTTCTGCACGCGTCAAATCAACATCACGTACACTAGGGACGAAAACGGCAACCAGCAACGACACGTGTCTTACGATGACCGCGAGTACGTCAATAAGATTACGTACAAGGTCAAGATGAATGGTGCAACCATCGATACGTTCTCGTTGAACTGCTGCGAAGGACGCGAACTTGAATGGGATTGCGGCGCCTTCCAAGCGTCGCTCAAGAGCGGGTGGTTTTCTAAAAAGCCGCACGAAATCCACACCAAGCCGGGCATCGACCCGGGATTCGCTCTCCTCTTTGGACACATTTGCATCACCGAGTTCGCGCCGGATGAGATCAAGAAGGATCTCAAGCCGAACTGGATGTTGTGCCCTGGGTACGTTCCACCGTAAAACGCGCAAACGTCCGAAAGTTTGTGAGAGTTTGCTCACTTTGAGATCGTCGTTGGCGCGTTTTTCCAGTTTGTCGCTACGACGCGGGACTTTGACTTTCATCAGCACCATCGAGGAAAGTCGATGCTAAGTTATATACCACACGAGCAAACGAACGATTTCGTCGTTCTAGTTAGTGTTTTACAGATATATAATGATACAATCAACACGGGCGCTATGCGACGCCTTCTAAAATTGACTCGCCGGCGACGTTTTTCACATAGCCGTTCGCGCGCGCCCAACGGAGCGCATCCTCGCGACCGAGACGCACTAATTGCTGCAATTCTTCATCACCCGCTGGGAAAAGCGCCCAAGTTATCGTTGTTTTATAGTCTAACTCGGGAACGCCGCCAAGGGCATCCGGGGCGATGAGCGGTCGCTCGCCCCAACCTGCCCAAAATCTCGCGTCTGGCGCAAACGCGCCGTCATCCTCGCCGGCTTTCCGCCACGCATCCAACAAAGGAATCCCACACACACGAACTGGATTGTCAACATTCGGTGGAACGGGTGCCAAGTCGAACCAACCACCATCGACGCACCATTTACCGCGATATCGCCTCGCGGGCCAGCCGCAGTACAGAGGAATGTGACAAGACGCCAAGAGCGCGCCGACAAGATCGTCGAATGAATCGAATGAATCGATCAACTCGCCATCAAGCGTGAAAAACATCACATTGCTTGCATCACTTTTCCCTTGCTCGCGTCGCTCGCGCTTCATCTCCTCTCGTTCGCTCGCGGATAACGCGCGAATCGTCGACACGGAGACAAACAAATTTCCTCGCGAGCACAACTCGTGCGCGTTCGGCGGCAACTCTCGCCGTAACGCCCGTTCTAAAACCCCACCCACTCGTCCCACGACGCCATTTGTGCGACAATCCGCGAGAATATCCATCAGTATCCGTTCGCCGTCATCCGGCGTGAGCCCGCAGCAGTGCAACGCGGCGACGAGCGACCCGGCGGACGCCCCAGCGAACGCCTCGCTCGAGTCTCTCGCCAGCCCGCACTCCTCGCGCAACGCTCGCCACGCGCCGACGTGGTAGGGAAACAAAAACCCAGCCGCGCTGAACCCATAGCCCCCGGGCGCGGCCGGTGCGCGCGCGCCGTCGTCGGCGCCGTTCCGTCCCACGGCGCGGCAGCCACGCGCGTGACGTCGTCGTCGTCGATGTTGGTCACGCCGTCGCGTCGTCGGCGTCGGCGGCATCGCGCGCGCGACACCGACACCGCCGCCGACGCGCGCACCAGCGAACGACGCCGCACCGGCGAACATCTCGCGCGACGTACGTACGCTCGACGACGACGACGGTCGGCGTCGGTGCGTGACGTCATGACGCACGAAACGCATCTTGGGTGACACAAAGTGCACCTCGCGCGTCACTCGCCGCCGCGTCGGCGCCGGGCGCGATGTCCGCCGACGACGCGCGACGCGGCACGCGCGAGATGGCGATGGAGCTCTTGCTCGACATCGAGCGCGCGCACTGTGATTTCGTCTACGAGCCCGCGGATGCGTCAAACCCGGGGCCGTACACGAGGTATCACCACGACTTTGACGACCACACGGTGCCGGACGTTGGGTTGTCCACGCTGGGGCGTCGAACGCTCCGCGCGATGTTCACACGGTTCGATCAATGCGTGGATGTTCTTAGGGAAGAAGCAAAGCGCAAGCCGCGTTACGTGACGGCGGCGTATGCGCACATTGCGGAATTGAGAACGTCTCCTCGCGTGGCGTTCAAAGCGTTGCGAACCTTGGGCCGATGGGAGCTGCCGGACGATGACGGTGTTGAGTCTGTCATGGACTCCCCTAGCGTTGACTTCATCAACGATGGAGAGGAGCATGATTCGCCGTTCCGGTACGCGCTTGCGAACGTGAGTATGGGCTTGCTCGACTTGGAGCGCGAGATGATTCTCTTCGGCCCGACCGGGGAGATGCGCTCGACGCTCGTCTCCAAGAAAGCGGACAGCGACGAAGAACGCAAGGAGAGAGTGCTGGGTATCATTAATGCCATTATCGACTGGTCTGCACTAGCTCGTCGAGAAGACATTCGTTCGCGATGTGTCAAGGACGAGGCCTTTCAATCCGACTTGTCCACCAGTGACTACGGACCTGAATCAGACGAAAACAAATCAGGAACTGAAAAAGCAAACACTGTCTTCACAGACATAGACTTGGTGAACCAAGTGCGAGACTTGACGTTCGAGCTCAAGACGGCTCTTTACCAACGAGATCGTTTCCTGACATCCTTTCCTGAAAGGTGGATGTTGGATGAAACGTTCAATCTCAGTTTCAATAACATGTGGAAACACCTGAGTCTTACGTGTCAAACGTACGCCTTGAGAACAAACGATTTAGGATGTCTGTGGCGAAAAAGTCGCGTAACTCAAGCCGTCGACGAATTAGAGCAGAAACTGCTGGCGCGCTTGAAAAAGCAACACGTTCCCAAGCCGGAGGAATTCTTCGGCTCTGATCCTAGAGCGCTCATTGATATTCTCGACATGATTTGCGAAGAAAAAAGAGACCTTGAGAGTTTGCTGCTCAAAACAAAAGTGCCGAATAACATTTACTTACCGACCGACGAAGTCATGTTAGACCATTTGCAGCGCGCGTGGCGGACAATGGCTGGTATTACTGCAGACGAACGAGGCCCTATCGAAGGCTGGTATATGAAAAGCAATAAGATGCTGCCGCGCAAACAAATCTATCGTCGTTTCGTGGCTTCGTTTTGGTTGCGCAAATGCGATGAAGTGCGTTGGAGAGATGTGAAGAAATTACGTGATGATCCTCACCTGATGAGTATCGATCGTCACTTGTTTCCGGTGCACACTCCGGCTGACCGCGAGAGTCTCATGAAAGAATTTGCCATGTATGAAGACGTGGCGCAGCACAAAAAGTTTTTCCCAGACGACTGGTCCGATGACGACGCCCGCGCCATGCGACGCATCTTCAAAAACGACTCTGTTCTCATTCTTGGCATTTCTGGGGCTGAATACCTCAACTTCTTGGAACGGCATGACATGGAAGGGAGTTATGAGTATTTAATCTTACGCGCTCTCGCCGAACGCATCTTCGGCGCACTCGGGTATTGGGCCGTGCGAGACCTCGGCGAAATGCACTTGCGCTCGCGTTATTCGTTGCAGGAGCGCGAAGACCTAGAGCAACCGGCTTACAAGCATTACGTCAAGTACGAAGCGCAGAGGTCCTTGCGTTTTAAGCACGTTCTCCCGGACAAGCAATCTCCTGTTGTAGCCATTAGACCATAGACCAGACCAGCGTGTTGTTTGTTTCATATTTTACATCGTTTGTACCCACGCCGACTCATCGCCGCGCCGCCGCGCCGAGGCCGGTTGCCCTTGCACGTTTTCCGACGTTCTCCCGTCGACATGTCGCTTACATGTCAACCATGTCAACCGCGTCGCCGCGGTCGCAACAAAACGTAACCACCCAATGCGGGTGCCCATGGTACCTGACGTCACTTCGTGACTCGTCGTCGTGCACACACACCGACACTCGCGATGGTGAACGTCGGAGACCAATTCCCCTCCGTGGTCGCGCACCACTACGAACCTTCGTGGCCGACGCCCGTGAAACTCGCCGATCGTCTGCGCGGCAAGCGCTCGATCGTGGTTGGATTGCCCGGCGCTTTTACGCCTACGTGATCGACGTGTCAGATCCCCAGCTACCTCGCGCATCAGCAACAGATGCGAGATGCGAATATCGATGAGGTGTTGGTGATTTGCGTGAACGATGGCGCCACCATGGGGGCGTGGGCGAAAGATCAAAAGATCGAAGGATCGAACATTGTGTTTTTAGGGGACCCCAACTCGGTGGTGACCAGAGCGTTGGATTTGGAGCTTACGAACCCGGGTCCGTGCGCGAAGCTCGGGCCGGGGCGATGCAAACGATTTGCCATGTTCGTTGAAGACGGCGTGATCAAGGTGATTAACGTCAGTGAAGCGCCGGATGATCCCGCCGGCGACGCGCGTCCCGAGGCGTCGTGCGCTGAAAACATGTTGAAGTGCATCGCGGCGTTGTAAATCAATCAAGATGCCGACGCGGCGATTTTGAAACAGGTTTACAAGATCAAAATGACGATACACACTTTTGGCGAGCATGGGATGTTTGGCTTGCGTTTGACGTGACGCGAATCAACGAAACAGTCATTTTAAGACTGGTTGGTTTGTCGATTACAGACGCGCCTCGTCCCGCGCGGTTGACGCTCTGCGCCACCGCACTCGCCATCGTTTCGTCCACAAATCGTAATAAGCATTATCTTAACACGAACGATTTGATAAAAAATTACAAAGTACTACTAAACGCTAATCATGCCACGCACGGCTTTTGCTGTCTTCGACGTTGCCACGCTACAAAGGATTGAAGATTTTTGTCCCCCGGCGTGCGCGAGATGTCGTTGCGAGCGAAAATGTGAAACGAATCGTTCCCAAACTCGCCAATTCCGTATAATTTATGCTCGGGCTCTAATCCAACGGTAAACGCTCCTGGGAACGTGAGAAACTTTGTCGTGACTTCGACTATGGAGCGCATACGTCCCGGGAACAGTCCCAGCGACTTGATAATCTCAAAAACATCCTCAGCGCGAGCATCGAGCGCCGCCGACGGCGTTGGATAAGCTTCGAAAAACCCAGAAATGCATCTGTGTTTGGTCTCCCAGCTCGACACTCGAGACATCAACACACACGCCATCAAAAGCATCCATCCGTCGTGCGCGTAGTACTCTTGCAAGAGACACAAGTCTGACGCGGGTGGCGGCGAGCCCACCCGCGATTTTACCCACTCTTCCCAATCTTTCACCGCATCGAGCTTTGGGACGTGCTCGCCCCATCGCTTCACCGCATCATCGCGCCACGAATCAGATTTCGCCCCTCCCGACGACGAAGACTCCGAGCGAAGTTTCAACAACGTCTCGCGCGCCTCGGCGAGCCACTCGCGCGAAGCCGCGACGTGATCGTCATCGGAATACACTGACGAACGTTTACGCTTCGTCGCGCCGCGAGCGTCGTCGTCGGCGTCATCCTCGTCGAGATTGTCGATCTCGTCACCGGTGAACTCGGCTTTAATGCCAACTACGCGGCTGCTCCGTCGCGTCGGTTC
>Ga0181563_10004823_pt1 | contig 12509 bp, 8 predicted proteins | sample 011ome_25_FD_133759 | JGI IMG/M metagenome (GOLD analysis project Ga0181563, IMG submission 133759) | Coastal salt marsh microbial communities from the Groves Creek Marsh, Skidaway Island, Georgia - 011512CT metaG (megahit assembly) | ecosystem: Environmental > Aquatic > Marine > Intertidal zone... | reverse complement strand
TTTTCCATGACTTCCTTGATATCCCCGATCTTGCCATTTTTGATCAGGTCCTGAATACGGGGTGTTCCCAGCAGAATTTCAATGGCAGCCGCCCGTTTGCCATCCACTGTAGGGATAAGACGCTGGGAGACAAAACCGCGCAGATTCAGTGATAAATCAAGATACAGCTGTTTGTGCCTTTCTTCAGGGAAGAAGTTAATGATTCGATCCAGGGCCTGATTGGCATTGTTGGCATGAAGCGTGGAAAGACACAGATGCCCGGTTTCCGCAAAAGCCAGTGCATGCTCCATGGTTTCCTGGGTTCTGATTTCGCCGATCAAAATTACATCAGGAGCCTGACGCAGGGTGTTCTTTAGTGCTTCTTCGTAAGAGACGGTGTCCACGCCAACTTCACGCTGGTTAATAATGGATTTCTTGTGTTGATGCACAAATTCCACCGGGTCCTCGATAGTAATAATATGGCCATCTGAATTGGTATTACGATAATCGATCAGTGATGCCAGTGAGGTGGATTTACCGGAACCGGTGCCGCCGACAAATAACACCAGACCATTTTTGTGCATCATTAGCCTGGTCAGTATTTCCGGCAGGCCCAGATCCTTGAAGTTGGGGATTTCAGTCTTGATATTACGGACAACAATCCCGACTTCATTACGTTGCTGGAAAATGTTTACACGAAAACGACCAATGCCTTCTTCAAAAAGCGGAAGGTTCATTTCCGGGCTATGCTCAAACTCCTGAATCTGCTCATCGCTCATGATCGAGTAGGCTATTTTTTTGGTATAACCAGGCGGTAGCGATTTCTCAGTCATTGGCATCAGCCTTCCGAATGCCTTCATGCTGGGGGGAGCCCCTGTAGTCAGGAAAAGGTCTGAACCATCTTTTTCAATCATTACCTTGAGCAGGTCTTTTAATTCCATAGCGACAACCTTTCAGATCAGTGCTTGCTAACGTGCTTGGTTAATGTGTACTAGAAACGTTTTTCAGTGTACCACTTTACCTCAACTGCGGAATCATGAACCATGTCCTGCACTCCCAGTGTCAGCACAAACAGGGCCATTCGAATCAATACGCCATTATCCGTCTGGCGGAAAATGGCGAGGCTGGGATGCTGATTCAGGTCGATATCCAGTTCATTGGCTTCAGCACGGGAATCACGCGGCAAGGGGTGCATAATAACGGTGTTGGGTTTGCAGTGACTGGTGTAGATGGCCTGATTGAGACGAAAGCGACCCCGGTAAATATCAGCTTCCTTGCGGTCTTCGAAACGTTCTTCCTGGATACGTGTGAGGTAAACTGTATCGTTATCCTTCAGACCGCTTTCCATGTCATCAGTTTCTATGACGGTGTTACCGCGCTGGCGGATTATTTCTACAATTTCTTCCGGCATTTTCAGCTCGGCCGGTGAAATCAGTGTAAAGGTAATATTGTCATACAGGTTTAACAGCTTGGACAGGGAATGCACGGTTCGACCATATTTCAGATCACCGACCATGGCAATGCGGATGCCATTGAGTTCTTCTCGGATGCGCAGTTCTTTCTTTATGGTATACAGATCAAGCAAGGCCTGGGAGGGATGCTCTGATGGCCCGTCACCGGCATTGATTACCGGGACCCGACTGGCGCGGGAAAACTCTTCCACTGAGCCGGCAACCGGGTGACGCATGGCAATGACGTCACTGTAGCCGCTTATCACGCGAGCGGTGTCATACAGTGACTCGCCCTTGGTGATAGCAGATGCCTTGATATCAGTGGTTTCGCGAACCTGACCACCCAGCAGATTGAAAGCGCAGCCGAAACTGACCCGTGTGCGCGTGCTGGGTTCGAAAAAAAGATTTCCCAGAATTGCGCCATCGAGCACGCGTGTATGTTTTTTACGTTGTGCGTAGGGCTCCATTTCGTCGGCTACCCGAAATAGTTCTTTCACGTCACTTTTTTCAAATTGACTGATGGAAAGAATATGGGAACCAAGGAAATTCATGACTGGGGATTATATGACTAAATCACGCACAAGTCTCAACTCAGAATAGCCTGAATACCTGCTATATATTTATAGCCTCTTGCTTCTTGCACCTGATTCGTCCCGGTCTTATGCTTGAACCATAATTAAAACAAGAAGGGGGGAAGTCCAGTGGCTAAAAACCTTGAGCTGGAAAGAATAAAACAACGTCGGAATGTCCTAGGCTTTACCGCAGGACTGGCAGTCCCCGTTAGCGGAGTATCGCAGGAGCCTGATGAGGCCAGTCTGTTACCACCGCAGGAAAATGATGTGCTGGTATATAGCTTTGGTGATGATTCCGGGAAAGTCATCGGCATTGGTGAGTTGCTTGTGGATGCGAAGCAGATTTTTGCCTGGGCGATGGATCCTGTTTCCGGAATAGTGCGCAACGGCTCAAGGCTAAATCAGGTAGTGCTGATTCGGGTTGATACGGCCAGGATGTCCGCTCAAACAGCGTCTAAAAGTATCAACGGGCTGGTAGCCTATTCAGGGGTATGCAGCCATACCGGGTGTGATGTAACAGACTGGAATGGTGAATTTCTGAGGTTTCAGTGCCCCTGTCATGAATCCCAGTTTGATCCTGCAGATGGCGCCCGGGTAGTGGGAGGGCCAGCTCCCTGGCAACTGGCCACTTTGCCGTTAAAAAACATTGACGGCAGGGTGGGGGTAGCAGGAACTTTTGAGGGGAGAGTGGGATTTATGCAGCCAGGGCTTTCTCCTTTTGGGATTTAAAAGGGGATATAAATGGGTATAAATAAAATAATTGATCAGGGGGAATACCATGTCTATTACAACTATAACTAAAAAACTGTGTCCAGCAGCATTCCTTGCATCGTGTCTGTTATCCCTGGTGTCATGTACAAGCCAGAACGCGACTAATTCGACGTCTTTGGCACAGGAGCAGGGGCAGTGGCAGGCTTATATCCCTGTCACCGATGCACGCCTGTTAAATCCGGAGGCGGAGAACTGGTTGATGTTTCGTCGCACCTATGATGGTTGGGGCTTTTCTCCTCTGGATCAGATAGATACCGGAAATGTAGGCAAGCTGAAGCCAGTCTGGTCACTTTCAACAGGACTGACTGAAGGTCATCAGTCTCCTCCTATCGTGAATAACGGCGTTATGTTTATTACAACGCCATTGAATCATGTGCTGGCTATTGATGCAGCAAGCGGTGACGGTTTGTGGGAGTACAGCCGTCAAATGCCCTTTGATATCAGCTTGATTCACCCCACTAATCGTGGTGTTGCGCTGTATGAAGACAAGATTTATATGGCCACTTCGGATGCGAATGTGGTGGCTCTGGATGCCCGCACTGGTGACGTAGTTTGGGAAAAACCGGTTGCCAATTACCGCAATGGTTACTATATGACTCTGGCCCCATTGCCGGCAGAAGGCAAAATTATGGTTGGGGTATCCGGTGGTGAGCGGGGTATTCGAGGATTTATTACTGCGCTGGATGCCGTTACTGGTGAGGAACTTTGGAAAACCTATACGATTCCCGGAACTGGAGAATTTGGTAATGACTCCTGGCCTGAGGATGCCTGGCAGACCGGGGGCGGCTCAGTCTGGGTAACAGGGAACTATGATCCGGAATTGAACCTGTCTTTTTGGGGAATTGGCAATGCCGGACCTTGGGCCGGCGATGCGCGTCCGGGAGACAACCTGTTCGCCAACTCTGTAATAGCACTGGATATTGATACGGGTGAAATGAAAGGCTATCACCAGTATCACTGGAATGGTTCCTGGGACTGGGATGAAGTCTCGACACCGCTGCTAATGGACGTGGAAAGAGATGGACGTACCATCAAGGGATTGGTTCATCCGGGCCGCAATGGATACCTGTGGCTGCTGGAAAGAAGCGCCGACGGTATTAATTTTATTGATGCTGAACCCTATGTTTACCAGGATGTTTTTAGCTCAATAGATCCGCAAACAGGTCGGCCTGAATATAATATGGATCACAAGCCGGGGCTTGGTAAAAATGCCTCCTATTGCCCATCATTGTCGGGCGGTAAAAACTGGGTTCCAGCTGCATTTAGTCCCCAAACCGGGCTGTTATATATTCCGGCCAACGACAACTACTGTACCTCCTGGGAAGGTGTGGATGTTGAATACCGTCCGGGGCAGGGATTCACCGGCATCGCCAATATGAGTGCCAGTATAGTCGAAGGGACAGACCATATCGGCGAAATTCAGGCATGGAACGTTAATAGCGGTGAAGAAGTCTGGACCCGGGAATTTGAAATGGCTAACTGGGGGCCAATTCTTGCCACCGGTGGCAACCTGATTTTCAGTGGCGGTACTGCAGATCGCTATTTTAGAGCTCACAATGCAACAACCGGAGAGCTACTCTGGGAGCAACGACTGAATTCCGGTATTACCGGTGTACCAACAACCTTTGCCGTGGCTGGAAAACAGTATATAGCCGTGCAGTCAGGCTGGGGTATTGATGCAGCAGGTATGCAAAGACGTCTGGATGCCCTGCAAGGGCGAACCACTATCGTCCCGCAGGGCGGGGTGCTTTGGGTGTTTGCGCTGGAGGACTAGTCTCAAGAGAGCGGAAAAAAAAGATAAAGGATAAAGGTGGGCGGTGCAGGGAGGCGGCAGGCGATTATAAAAAAGAGACAAGAGACAAGAGACAAGCAACCATTCTCTCAGGCTTCAAGGGTTTTTTGTAGGTCGGATAAGGACCGCAGGGACGCGATCCGACAAGGCGACTAATTCAGGCGACCTTTGGTCGCCTGCTTGAGACATGTAAATTGTGACTTGTGACTTTTTTCTCAATGCGTAAAGGAATAAATCACGGCGTTGGTGCCCAGTCGAAACGCATCGGTTGAGGGGAGCAGGGGCATGGAGCCGTTTTCATACCAATCCCAGAAATTAGCCAGATCGTTATTATGGCCGGCGAGGATGCCAAGCCGTCCGTGCTTGTCAAACAGGCCGTAATAAGTGATCTCGCCACCAGGGACACTGTCGGCCATGGCCTGCAAATTATCCAGTGGGGTATGGACGCTGAATACCACATGATCAATGGCCAGTGGTATAAAGTCATTCTCGGGAAAGGCGCGTTTCACCTGGGAGCGCATCTGGCCCCACTGGACCGGGCCATCAAAGTCGTCCATTAAAATAAAACCGCCGCGCATTACAAATTCCCGCAGGTTAACGACTTCCTGTTCGGTCAGTTCCATTTCTCCCGGTTCGCTCACATAGGCAAAGGGGTAATCAAAAACATCGGGTTCGCCCAGTTCAATAATGCGATAGGAATCAATGGTCAGGTCAAGCAAGGTGGCTCTTTCCAGGAACTCATTCAGGTTGATATCAGAGCTCGGATAATTGTGTGACCAGCCCATATGTCCGATATAGCCATTAGTACCAAAATGCCAGCGCGCGGCAGTAAATTCCCTGGCCGGTGGATTATTTTGCTGAATACGATAGCCGCGCCCGCCACCACCAAATTGTGCGAGCGCAGGTTCAGCAAACAGGCAGATGAGTATTAGCAGGCAAGCAAACTTTTTCATGTCAATAATTTAATGCTCAGGACGGCCAGAGGCAAGGGAATAAGAGACAAGAGACAAGATAAAAGACGATTAAATAGTTAAGGGTGGTCTGAAAAGCGGATTCATGGGGATATTTTTTTCTGACGGGATAATTCCCTTTAATGGAACAGTAGATTATGGGATGCTTGAATCCAGCCATAGGTAATTCAGGAAGTCACAGGCATTGAGTACTCATAACACCATCTTCTGGCACGACTATGAGACCTGGGGTAGTAATCCGCGCAAGGATAGACCGTGCCAGTTTGCGGGTATCAGGACAGATGAAGACCTCAATATTATTGATGACCCGGTAGAGTTGTATTGCCGTCCAACACCGGATTTTCTCCCCCATCCGGATGCGTGCGTGGTGACCGGTATCAGTCCCGAAGTTGCTCTTGAAAAAGGGGTCAGTGAAGCCGAGTTCAGTGCCTGTATCGCTGAACAGTTCATGCAGCCCAATACCTGCGTGAGTGGCTATAACAGCATTCGTTTTGATGATGAAGTCACCCGGCATCTGCTTTACCGGTGTTTTTATGATCCCTATGAGCGCGAGTGGAAAAATGGCAATTCGCGCTGGGATATTATTGATTTGCTGCGCACCACCCATGCACTGCGACCGGAGGGAATTAACTGGCCGCAAAAAAAAGATGGCAGCCCCAGTTTCAAGCTGGAAAATCTCACCGCGGCAAACGGCATTGAACACTCTGGTGCCCATGATGCCCTGGCGGATGTCATCGCTACCATTGAAATGGCAAAACTGGTAAAAACCCATCAGCCCAGGTTGTATGACTGGCTCTATCAGTTACGCAAGAAAAACCGGGTTATTCCCCTTCTGGATTTGAAAAGCCGGGACATGCTGTTGCATGTGTCAGGCATGTTTCCTGCCAGCCGCGGTTGTCTGGCAGTGATTATGCCGCTAGTCATCGACCCCACAAACAGCAATGGCATAATTGTGGTTGATCTGGCTCAGGATCCGGCGGTCTGGCTGGACCTGGAAGCAGAAGAAATCAGGCAGCGCTTATTCACTCGCAGCGAAGATCTGGGCAGCGTGGAGCGGGTGCCACTGAAAACCGTTCATGTTAACAAGTGCCCATCCATTGCCCCTATGTCGGTACTCAGTGATGACACGGTAAAGCGTTTTTCAATTGATCTGCAAGCCTGCCAGCGGCATCGGGAAAAAATACTGGCACATCCATCGATTCTGACAAAACTGGCCCATGTCTTTATTGAACCTGATTTTGAAGCCACCAGCGATCCTGATCAGATGTTATACAGCGGTGGTTTTTTTAATGATCATGACAGTAAGATAATGACTCAGATCCGTGTAGCCAGTGGAGACAAACTGGCTGGTCTGGATCTGCCCTTTCACGATAAACGCCTTCCTGAGATGCTGTTTCGTTATCGGGCACGGAATTTTCCGGAAACCCTGAATGATCAGGAAGCTGAACACTGGCAGGCCTGGTGTGCAGAGCAGCTGCAAAACAGTGGGCAGGGAGCTAGCCTTTCCATAAATGACTTTTTTATGCGTCTGGACCAATTGATGAGGGAAATGCCGGATAACAAGCCATTGTTTGATTGTCTGGGAAACTACGCCACGACGCTATGTAAACGACTCGGAGTCAAGATTTGAGCGTATTTAATATTTTTAAAAAAACCGGGCCGGGAATTATAGTTGCGGCTACCGGGCTGGGAGCTGGAGATATCGTCGCCGCCTCGGCAGCCGGCGCACAGGCAGGCACTGTTTTGTTATGGGCTGTAGTATTTGGTGGCCTGCTGAAATACGGATTAACCGAGGGCATAGGGCGCTGGCAACTGGCCACTGATACTACGTTGCTGGAAGGCTGGATAGAAAAGCTGCCAAAATTTTTCAGCTGGTATTTTATTGTCTACATGTTTCTTTGGACCTTCATGGTAGCGGCGGCCATGATGGCGGCCTGCGGACTGGCAGCCTATGCGTTCTTCCCGGTATTGTCAGTTACCCAGTGGGGGATAATTCATGCATTGTTTGCACTGGTTATTGTCTGGTTCGGTGCCTACAAGGCACTTGAAACAGCCATGAAGTTTTTTATTGGTCTGATGTTTCTTACCGTGCTTTATTGCGCGCTAAGGGTAATGCCGGATCTAACCGTTATTGCCAGCGGCATGTTTATTCCCCGGGTGCCGGAATCCGGTATGGCCTATGTGTTGAGTGTGATTGGTGGTGTGGGGGGCAGTATTACCATAATGAGTTATGGCTACTGGATGCGTGAGGCAGGCTGGAAAGGCAAGGAAATGATGTCAACCATGCGCTGGGATCTTGGTATTGCCTATGGACTCACTGCACTGTTTGGAATAGCTATCATTATTGTTTCTGCAGGGGTTCAACCGGAAGTCGTGTCCGGCAATAATATGGCACTGGCGGTGGCCGATCAGCTGGTTCCAGTGATGGGAGAAACCGGGAAGTGGGTATTCCTGTTTGGTTTTTGGGGCGCGGTGTTCAGTTCCATGATAGGTGTCTGGCATGGGGTGCCTTTTCTGTTTGCGAACTTTGTCATTCACTACCGTAAACATACCCACCTGATAGAAACCCGCGGCAGTATTTCCAGGTCCTGGGCCTATCGAGCCTACCTGGTCTATCTGGCTATTTTGCCGATGAGCCTGCTGAGACTCGAAAGACCGGTGTGGATTGTGATCATTTACACCATCACCGGGGCCTTCTTTATGCCCTTGCTGGCAGCATTGCTGTTGTATATGAACAATAATAGACGCTGGCTTGAGAACGCTGCGAATACGTGGTTTAGTAAAAGTCTGTTGATTGCCTGTATGCTTGTGTTTGGCTACTTGCTTATAGTGCAGTTGCAGGGGCAGTTTCTCTAACAGTTTATAATAAAACCCTGATTTTGCCGTCAGGAACACAGCGCAGATAATTTTCCAATTTTGTGGCTATGCCTTTAAAATTGCATTGTTTTTTGACAACAACAATTAATCGCGGATAAACACCTTTATATGGATGATTTTGATGATATCAGGCCCTATCGTGATGATGAGGTCAGGCCTGTAGTTGACCGCTTGTTGGAAGATCCTGCGCTGTCCCGGGCATTAGCAAAGTTTGAGCATCCTTTGTTATTCCGTTTTATGCCAGGCTGGATTACCAAAAAAGTTCAGGCCACTCTTGGCCAGGATCTGGCCCATGTACAGACAATCCATGATGTGCAACTGGTAATTGAAAAATATCTCGACAAGTTGATCGAGAGTACTACTGACGGATTGACCTCTGAAGGACTGGATCAACTTGAAGCTGATGAGCCGTATCTGTTTGTCAGCAATCACCGTGATATCTCCATGGATCCGGCGCTGGTCAATTACATGATTTATCATCATGGTCTGGATACCCTGCAAATAGCTATTGGGGATAATTTGCTGAAACGTCCATTTCTATCGGATCTGATGCGTTTGAATAAAAGCTTTCTGGTTAAACGTTCGGTGCAGGGGCGGGATTTGCTGAAGGCCAGCAAGCAACTCTCAGCTTATATTCACCACTGCATCAAGAGTGGCGAGAATGTCTGGATAGCGCAGCGCGAAGGTCGTGCCAAGGATGGTATTGATAAAACAGAAACCGCGATAATAAAAATGCTGCATATGGCAGACAGGGAGTCGGTTCTTAAACTGACATTACAGGAATCCATCAATTCCCTGAATATTGTTCCGGTCTCAATCTCCTATGAATTTGACCCTTGCGATCGCTTCAAGGCTGAAGAACTGTATACCATTGAAACTGATGGTAAATTTGAAAAAGATGAGAATTCTGATGTGCGTAGTATTCTCACTGGTATAGTCGGTAACAAGGGGGCCGTTCATGTCGCCTTTGGAAAGAAAATTGTTTTCAATGATGCTGTTACGGCAGAAGGAGTGGCAAGGCATATTGATGAGGAGATTATCCGTAACTACAAGTTGCATGCAGTAAATTACCTGGCCATGGAAGTCTTGCAGAAAGACTATATGGATTTCTCAACGCTGCCTGCATTACTTGGACTATCATCAGCAGAGATAAGCCAGAAACGGAAACTGTTCCGCAAAAAACTCAACAGTATGCCTAAAAAGCTGAAACCTTACGTGGTCAATATGTATGCAAACCCGGTCATCAGGAAAGCGGAAATCTCCGCTCAAAAGTGAATACTGTCTCTAAGGTCTGCCAGATAACCTGGAAAATAACCTGTAAAATAGTTTGGCAATTTTTCCTAACCTGCACTACAGTGAAATAACTCCGAACCTGTTCCGGAGTGAAGCCTGCCAATGTTATCTGATGAACTCAAGCAAACCATCCAGCAAAACTACTCTACGCTGGTAAAAAACAAAAACCTGCAAAACCGTCTTGGCCAGAAGCAAATGATTGCTGAAATTGCCAACTGCCTGAGCAGCGTTGAAGTTGATGAGGAGGGGATGCGTATTTCTCCTCTGCCTCCCATCTGTGTCATAGAGGCGGGAACCGGAATCGGTAAAACCATTGCCTATCTTCTCTCTGTCATTCCTGTAGCCCAGGCCATGGGTAAAAAGGTTGTACTGGCTACAGCGACAGTGGCCCTTCAGGAGCAGGTGATGAACAAGGATATCCCGGATCTGCTTTTGCACAGTGAAATGAAGTTTAGCTATTCCTTGGCCAAGGGCAGGGGACGTTATCTTTGTCTGTCCAAACTGGATAATGTTCTCAAATCAAGTAGCAGTCAGGATGCCATGCTGGATCTCTATGGTCTTGAACTGGACGACCCGAGCGTTGCAGATAAAGCCTTGTACCAGGATATGCTGGATGCCCTCATGGATAATAAATGGAAGGGGGATCGTGATGAGTGGAAAACGGTATTAAACGAGAATCAATGGCGCGGCGTTGCTGTGGAAAAAGGGCAATGCTCGGGCAATCGCTGCTCCAATTACAGCAACTGCTGTTTTTTCAGAAGTCGCAACAATATGCAGAAAGCCGATTGCATTGTGGCGAATCACGATCTGGTGCTGGCCGACCTGAGTCTTGGCGGCGGTGTCATTCTGCCGGCACCGGAAGACTGTATTTATATATTCGATGAAGCCCATCATTTGCCCCTGAAAGGAATATCCCACTTTTCCCATTTTATTGGCCTGCGCTCCACATTGACCTGGCTTGATCGTATTACTGGCGTATTCAAGGCCATGACAGTGGAACTGGGAAAAGACAGTGATATGGTCAGACAACTGGAAAAAGCCAGGGAGGCTGCGGATAAAACAAGGGCTGTCTTGCAGGAATATCTGCCGGTTTTTCAGGCCTTTTCTGAACATGCGGAATCAGCCAATGCCAGCGGTGATATTACCCAGCACACCTTCCCCCAGGGCGTGGTTAGTGAAGAAATCCGGGAAACCAGTCATTCGATATTGCTGGAATTTCGTGATCTGGAAGATCGTCTGAACAGGATTACAGATCGACTTAAGGACTTCATGGAAAATGACATGGGAGACATTGATCGCCAGATTGCGGAGAACTGGTATCCGGTGATAGGTATCATGCTGTCACGGGCCGAAGGCGCAATACAGTGTTGGCGAGCGTTTTCCATTGAAGATCACGGCGGCTATGCGCCCAATGCGCGCTGGCTGACGTTTCGGCAAATCGGCGCAGAAACCGAGATAACCCTGTCATCAAGCCCGGTCATTGCTGCAGATGCGCTTAATGATTATTTATGGAATGACTGCTTTGCTGCGGTGTTGACCTCGGCGACATTGACAGCACTGGGCAGTTTCGACTTTCTTCGAATGCGCTGTGGGCTGCATGAGGAAACAGTTTTCAGGCAGATAGGCAGTCCCTTTGATTTCTTTAACAAGGGGCTCCTGCGTATCCCTGCCCAGGGTTTTGATCCCTCGAATAGCGAGGCGCATACCCAGGCCATTGTGGATGTTCTGCCGCAATTAATTGAGCCAGACACGGGATCCCTGGTGTTGTTTTCTTCACGACGCCAGATGCAGTCAGTGTTGCAGGGTATGAATGAAGAGCTGCAGTTAAACACCCTGTCCCAGGATGATCATTCCAAACAGGAACTGATCAGGTTGCACAGGGAAAAAGTGGACAAGGGACAAACCAGTATTATTTTCGGCCTCGCCAGCCTTACTGAAGGCATTGATTTGCCCGGTGACTATTGCAGCCATGTAATAATTGCCAAAATTCCCTTTTCGGTTCCCAATGACCCGGTAGAAAAGACCCTTGGCGAATGGATCAAGGATCAGGGCAAGAATCCTTTTAGTGAAATTTCGGTACCCGAGGCATCCATGCGTTTGATCCAGGCATCGGGGCGCTTGTTACGAACCGAAAATGATACCGGTACTATTACTATTCTTGATCAGAGGCTGCTAAACAAATTCTATGGTAAGGGGATTGTGAGCTCATTACCGCCTTACCGGCTGGAAACTTTTGTGGCCTGCGCCAATCAGGCTGAAACTGAAATACAATATACAAACAAACCAAGACTTTTTTGTTATTAACGGAAAACCCTATGAGTGATTCAGAAAGAAATCAGCCCCCCGGCTACGAACCTCCCCAAGTCTGGCGTTGGGATGCAGATAATGGTGGTGAATGGTCCAGTATTAATCGGCCTGTCTCAGGAGCAACGCAGGAAAAGCCTCTGCCCATAGGGGAGCATCCACTGCAACTTTACTCGTTGGGCACGCCCAACGGAGTCAAGGTCACTATTATGCTCGAGGAGCTTCTGGCTCTGGGTCATGAAGGTGCCGAATATGATGCCTGGCTTATCAATATTGGAAAGGGTGATCAATTTGGCAGTGGCTTTGTGGAAATCAATCCCAATTCAAAAATTCCTGCATTGGCTGATCACTCAACATCCCCGGTGACCCGTGTTTTTGAAAGCGGTTCAATACTGTTTTATCTGGCAGAAAAGTTTGATGCGTTTTTTCCCAAGGAACATTACCGACGCACCCAAACCATGAACTGGCTAATGTGGCAGATGGGCTCAGCGCCTTTTGT
>Ga0181563_10004815_pt1 | contig 12519 bp, 23 predicted proteins | sample 011ome_25_FD_133759 | JGI IMG/M metagenome (GOLD analysis project Ga0181563, IMG submission 133759) | Coastal salt marsh microbial communities from the Groves Creek Marsh, Skidaway Island, Georgia - 011512CT metaG (megahit assembly) | ecosystem: Environmental > Aquatic > Marine > Intertidal... | reverse complement strand
GTACCACTTTGGTACGCATCAAGGCAAGTCTTCCTCAGTTACACGAATAACAATCTCATCCTTACCTCTGCGTTGTAGTATGGTACGCAGTTTACGTGCTTGTTCAATGGTGTTGTAGGTTCCATATGTAACCCCCTTACAAATAACTTTAAATAACTTTTTCATAGCAGGTTCTTTACTCGTTTTAATTCTTCTTGTAATGCTTTGTTTCTCTCGTACAGCTCGGAGTTCTGCCTCTTGATAAACTCGTAGTGCTTTAACTGATTCTGTATCATATTGACCTCCTCCAAGTGCTCTATCTTCATCTTTCGCATACGGCCAACAATCTTCATATTCTTAGACCTAAGTGCCAACAGCTCCTCAGAAACCGATTCGAATACATTTATCTCTTTTGGCGATAGACCGCTGTCTGATACAATAGATATGATATCAGTTTCTAATTGATTGTACAGGTGATGATACTCGGAATCAAACCTGTAGTTCATCTCGTGATTTTTCTTTGCGTGAAGTACGGTGGCGTGGTCTCTATCGACAATGCTTGCTAAACTCTTAAGTGTAAGCGAAGCATATTTCTCACAAGCAACGCAAAAGGCGTGGCGATGTATCACAAACTCCCTGTTTCTTGTGTCCCCAACTCCGTTTACCTCGCAGTGTTTCTTCCAATATTCTTTCAGCACTTGATACAGCGTAGCCTTCATTATGTTACGCTCGGCTGATTCAGTTGAATTGATACTATTCTTGCTCTTTCTTCGAATCGGTCTTTTCTTCATCTTTGTCTTGGTTAAAGTTGTGTAGGTCTTCGAGTGACATTGAAACTATCTCATCAACGCCTCTTTGTATTTGCATCATAAGAAACTCATCGGTCATTCCAATTTGCTTGATATGGGGAGTAACAAACCTTTCTAACTTGACCTCTAAGTTGTTCATCAATTGCTTGATGTCTCTTTTGTATATAGCAGTTCCCTTGAGTTCATCCATCTGCTCAAGTGTTGACTGCATAAGCAGTATAAGTTTAACTGCCTTTCTGAATCTGATTATGTCTTCCTCCATTGTATTTAATTAGTTCAACAACATTCCACCAATAATCACGAAGCGGCTCGCTCGGAGCCATTACGAGGCACTGAGTAGCGTGTACTATACCTTCAGTTTCTCCGTAGGCGCTAAGAATCTCTTGCGCTTTTGCATCAGCCTTAATCATCTAATGAATCTTTTATAAGTCTGCCTATCTTCTCTTCATCTAAGTGCAGTATGCGTCTTAGTTTTTGACGCTCAGATACCTTTGCCTTATGGTATTCAGTCTTAGAGCAATCAATCCCTAAGTTCTGGAACGATTTTGCGTTCTGCTCGAGTACGCAGTCGATAATCTTCTTGTGATTCTTGTTGTCGTGGTAAGCCATAATTAAAACTTTAATAATCTTTTTCTTCTTTCGTATTTCTTGAGCAACGAGCCGAGGCTATTGAGCCGCTTTGTGGTGGCTTTGTCAATAGTGTTAGATGATACTACTATGTTTACTATCTCCCACCTAATATCCCTTAAGTACGATTCTACATACTTAACGTGCTTTCTTTTCCTAATCAGTGTGTCCATTTGTGGTTCCTATTTGCTTCTTGCTATTGATTTTTAGTATTACAATCTGCTTTGTGGATTTATATCCTTTGGCGTAGTAAAATCCATTAAGTCTCGACATTGTTTTCTTGTCGTGTCTTGATATATCGCTTGGCGTTTCGTATGTAGTCACACACCAAGTGTCATCTTTTATAAGAGATTTACCCTTCTTGTAGGCGACCTCTATTTCCATATAGTATATCGGCTTATGACTCATAACGCCATTTGGTTATGATTCGACCTGTAACGTGTTCAAGTTCTGCCTCAGCAGACTCGATGTTGTTAGCCATTACAACGTTGTCATTGTTTTTTTGTGGGAAGTAAAGCACAGAATAATCTTCATCTCCAACATAGTCTGTGACAACCTTGTTGGTTTTTGGATTGTACTTTGCTTGGTAGCATCGAACCTTTTTATGTGAGCCATCTTGGGCAATAAAGGTGATTAGGTTTTCGTTTAGGGATACTACATCTCGCTTGAAGTCGAGTTTCATCTTAAGGAATGTAGCCCCTGCGATTAGATTGTTAAACTTGCTCATTGTAGTTGTTTTTGGTAATAAAAAAAGGGGAATGGGAAACCCCACTCCCCTCTCAAGTAGTCTAATTATTCAATTAGAACGGGAGGTCATCAGTTTTTGCAAACGCTTGGCTTGGTTGCGCTGTCGTTTGCTGTTGTGCTCCTTGGCTCTTGTTAGCATTCATATCAGCGATTGCTTTTTCCGAGCGAGGATTGTAGACTGTAGCCATAGATTTACCGCTCTTAGCAACCATCATAGTGATGTAAACGTTGCCTTTTGCTGTCTTGTATTTTTCCAAGTCAGCCAAGTGGTTTTCTTTTAGGGTTAGTCTCCAAGAACGGATACTTCCATCCTCATTTAGTTTCGGGTCATCGGCAAATCCGATGAAGTCTGAGTCGTACTTTGTTTCACTCACGGTTTCTCTGTATTAAAATTAAACGATTTCTTTATGTAACTCTGAACGAAGATAATTATTCTCACGCACTAATGCAAAAATAAATTCCTTTGCTTTGTTTGTATCCGAAAATACATCGTTGTCAACCTTGCCTACAAGGTCTTCAACAACCTCGGTAGCAGTGTTGTACAAATCTATGTAGTCCAAGTTCCGCATATTCCTGTCGTGCTTACGCTTGGCGTATAGAATAGTTGTATGGTCTTTACCAAATTTGTTTCCGATAGCAGTCATACTTGACAGGGTGCACAACGACACCATAATAGCCTGTCTTGCCATAGTTGATTGGTGGTCACGAGCGCTATCGTTTCTCTCGATTCCTACCCTCTCGTAGTAATCACTGATTAAGTCATCTAAGTAGTTCATATTTCTGAATAAATTGCAAATGTGTTTGTATCCTTCTCGGGAGAGTTCAGCCATTTTCTAATGTTCTCCACAGCAGACCAAAACTTATACTCCCCTCTACTTATAGTAGATTTTGAAGCCTTGTAAACAGCACAGGTATAGGGAACGGATTTAGTCTGCGCTACCCAATAGAAGTTGTCACAAGCCTCAACGTGTGTGTAGATGTATGCTTGAATATCGTAGTCGTACTTGCCTACATCATAACGGAAGCCAAATAGTTCTCGTGTTGTCTTTGAATCGGTTATGAATCCATCTCCTCTTATATCAAGGAATCCACGAACAGGTATGTCTTCTATCCAATCATTGATTTCATACTGAGCATTACCTGTTAGGTATCTGCGTACAGGTGTCATATTCCCTGTCTCCATATCAAAGACCTCTGACTCATCCAAGCGAACAATCATAGACTCTGCTTGATTCATCCACTCTTCGATTACGATACTCCTTCCTTCAGCGTGCTTTACCTCGTTTAGATGCCATTCATCGTACTCCTCTTTCCAAACCTTCGATGCTCTTGGGTTCTTGTACTTGTCGGAATACTTGCTGTCAAGTTCTGCTTTCTTGTTGTCATCGTACAGGACATAAAACTTATCAGTCAGTGTCTCGGGCTCTAACAACAGCGTATCATAAAGAGAGCCGAAGTATAGCGCATCGGATTGCTTTTTAAGCAGTCCTCTCATATAGAGTTCGAATAGTTTCATATCTTGATTACGAGAACCATCCGCTGCGTACTTGAGCGCAGAGTAAGAGAGATATCCCTTACCTGTACGCTCCATTAGTTTTTGTGCAAAATCCATTAACCTACGAATTTAGCCAACGCTTGCTTTTGACCCGCTGACGCTTTGTCTCCGTACTTCGTTAGAATCTGCTTGTATGCAAGTTCCTTCGCTGATTTATTCTTAGCACCCTTGATGTACTCAACAGCCTTTGCGAACCAATCCGAATCATCTGCTTGTGGTTTACCTGTAGAAGATGGAGTGTTTGATTTACCGTGCGTGTTGGTAGCATCAGCATCTTTAGTGTCATCGATTAAGAACATACCATTCATTGCGTACTTACGAGCGTAAGAAGATGAAGAGCCAAACGACTGAGCGATATCCATACCTTTTCGGTTTACATCGATACCTGCTTGTGCTGATGCATAAACATTGTCCTCACCATTACTTACAACAACAGTAGAGTTAATAAAGGTGATTCCACCTACTTCCATTACCTCATCAGTAATGTGCATAGATAGTTTGTGTTTAGTCAGTAATGGTTTTACTGCTTCAAGAATGTCCTCAGCAGAGCGGTAGTTGTAGTTACCAAACTTATTACGCTGATTCTTAGGTGCTTTGAGTTCTGCTTGTACTTGTAGTAGAGCAGATGTTAGTGTTTTACTCATTGTATTGAATTTAATTTGTTATACAAATATACAGGTTTAACGTTAAACCCGCTAAAGATTAGAGAGAAAGTTGAATAAACTACTCAGTCCTATTAGTAGAAACATAAAGAACAACACGAACGAGCCGTGTGATGCTAAGTAGAATGACAACGATAAAGAGAAGAGCGATATAAACGCTCTAAGGAAGTTGTTTTGATTACGCATAGTAGATACCTTTGTTAGATTCTGAGTGGGATGAGCTACTCAAGTTTACTCCCCCCTCCCCCAAGTGAGAAGTAATTGAGTAAGCAGATACCTCCGTTGAGTTCCTCGTTTGTATCGCCACCTAACGACTCAAGTTGCCAAGCCGATTCCTATGGATAGGATTATTGTTTGACTGATTATTACACAGTCCACCGCTCCTCATCCACTATCAACAAATGTGATATAGTTGTTCGGAAGCCGTGAACCTTTTTGCAGTTGCACAGGACAAACATAGTGGAATAAAATTAAGAACAAAAAAAAAGGGGAACATTTCTGCTCCCCAGATATCTATCTATCTGTTTACCAGCGCTTCTCGATACTGGCGAACATAGTCTTTTATGAATTCCTCGTTAGCCCTTCCGATAGACATCACTGAAAACTGCTTGAACATATCTATGATATCAGCCTCACTCCAGCGGAAGTAGTTAGTCTTCTTTTCTACTTTCGGCTCTTTCTCAATCTTGTGACCATCTATCCTTAAAGCAGTTACCTCACTCTTCCAAGGAAGAAGTTTTCTGCCGAGTCGGTCACGGAATTTTTGTACTGCCTCACGCTCAGTTGGAGCAGTCTCGAATAGGATTTCATTTTTCTCTCCCGAAGGATAGGTTAGCATAAACGTTTTCATTTGCATAGTTGTTTTTGGTTAATATTGCGTTTGAATTTGCTCATCGATGTAACTACTTGTGTAGCCTGTGTATGACTCTACATACTCTCCGTTGTTGTAGTGGATGCTGTCGGGAACGAAGTAAACCCAAGCATTGTAAGTTTTACCATCTACTACAATATCTATTTGCTCTCGCTTGTAGAATCTTGGATGCCCCTCGAGTAAGTCTAAGTTGTACATCTCGAAAGGATTGCAGTCGTATAGTTCTACGACTACATTGTTACCATCCTCGTGCTCTCCACGAATCATATAAGGCAGACCGCTGACGCATAGTCGGTACTTGTCTTTAGTTCTACCCTCTCCAATGAAAGTTGCGTTGGTTAGCAACCTGTGGTTACCGAAGCCTTGCTTCAGCGTACCGTATACTGCGACTAACTGATTAGTCTCAAAGATTTGTTTTCTCATATTACTTTGTCTTTGGTTAATTCTCTTACTACTGCCTCAATCTCCGCACCTTTCATACGGATGTACGAGTTATCCATCATCTCTCCATAAGACAGCATATCCTCGCTTAGTTCGATTAGCCTGTCGTATAGTCGTTGTTCCCTCAATGTCATTACGCAAAGATTAATTTGTTTGTACTCAATTCAATTACCTCGGAATGTTCTCCTCGGTTAGCCCACTTAAGGGCAAGTTCCAAATCAGTGAAGAAATAGGTCTCATCCTTCATCTCTCCTCCGTGATAGATGTTTACTTGATACTTAGGCATTGTTGTCATCGTTTAGATTGAAGAATATGATTGTGGATACGAGACCTATTACCATACCGAACAGGAAGAACGGATGTTGCTCGTGACCGAATGATGATGCATTCATCAATAGGAAGAATAACGATATGATTCCTCCCGCATAGTTTTTTATTTTTCTTGTCATTGTGAATTAGATTTTAGATTGATTATGGGAAGCGCCACCATTACAGCAACGCCTCCCAACCCAACCAACCAATATTAATATTTGACCCAAGTGTTAGTCTCTAAGTCGAAGTGTTCCTCGGTTATGCTATTGCTATCCAAGTCCCTGTCCCAATCTTTGAACAGGTCACGAGTTGCCTCTGCTTTCTTGTAGTCAGCCTTGTACTTGTTGTATGTTTGAGTAGTTGTCTTTGCCTTGTGATTAGACAGCGAAGCCTTAGCAACCTTCTTGTTGCCTTGGTACACCCAAGAGCGTACCTCCTTGTAAGAGTCGTTAGACATCCAATCTCCATTAGCAGTCCAATGACCTAAGTGCTCGTTGAAGATTTCAAAGTTACCCGATGAGTCAACAAACGCAAGTTTACTCTGCCCAATGACAGCATATATGAGTTGACGCAGACCGCTGTGCTTGAGCATAGCAGTTGAGTTGCCTTTGAATGTGCCGATGATTTGCGCCAAGTGGCGAGAGTCTGACATTGTATCATCCCCAAGAGTGCGGATTGTACCATTGTGACCCATAGCCATCTTGTCCTCACGCACATAGAATGGATGGATGTTAGCATCGCTACGACCACCGCTTGATGAGATACGGAAGTGAAGAATCATTGGTTTGTCTACCATCTTGCGTACACTCTTGTACTCGCTGTAGAATTCCTCGAAGTTGGCAAACTTCTCGATGAATACACATCTTTCGTTGTGCTCGTTAGTGAACGGATAAGCCATACCGCCTCCGTGTGAGTTGTTATCCCAAGCATTCTTGAGTTGTTGCTTGGCGATTAAGTTGGTTTGATTTACGATTAGCAAACACATAGTTGGTTGGACTGCTGTTATATCCCATTGCAGACATCGGTGTTGGTTAAACTTGGTGCAAATATACACCATTAAGATTGATTGTGCAAGTTTTTTCCCAAAGTAAGTGGGTTACAATGTGGAAACTACTTGTTTTCAAGGATGTATTTTCTTACTTGGTACTGCTCATCCTCGTTGCAGTCTTTCCAAGCCTTACCTGTAATTCTCTTTGAGTTGAATATCAGTCTTGACATCCAAATCGGTTCGTTCATAATTTCTTCTCTTGTCATATCTATTAGTATAAGTGTTCTCCTGCGTTTAAGTAATCATAGTAAGCATCTTTCCTGTACGGATATTTGTCTCCGTTGTAACAATCGTCACACCAATCGCCTGTAGCGAATCCATAAGCGTCAAAACGCTCGTAAACATCTTCATCGCTACCGCATCGGCATTGAAGTTGCTCCTCCATATAGAATCCTTCTTCCGAGAACTCCATTGAAGCGCCATACTCTAAAAAGTCTACCGCCTCGTTCCTGTTGTCAAAGGTGATGTGATGCTCACCGTTTGCCTTGTAGATTTTGTAGATTTTCATTTCTCTTTCATTTTGATTAAACCTAACTGAAGTAGTCGGATTCGATAACACAATCCGTGATATACCTTTTCATCCTCATCGATTTCGTGCTCCAATATTCCGTGCAATTCGTACAGCCTATCGTTGTAAGCAGATGTTTCGGATACAGCGTACAATAGCGCATCATCCGTGTAGTTTTTTTTCAAGGTGCTCAGTATAGTTTTGATTCCCTTGTAGTCGTGCTTACCATTCTTTTCCAAGTTGAATAGTTGCACTCGAAGTTGTTGAACTGAATCCATAGTACAATTTGTTTGTGGTTAATGCCGTGTCGGTACTCGATTGTTGATAGTGGGCTGAGAAAAAATGAGCGCCCGAGAAACCCGAGCGCCCACAATCATTAACCCAAATATCCACCTACCGATGAATAAGTTAATAGGGGATGGTGTGGGAATCGAACCCACATTAACCATTCCATCCTTTGCATCATCACTGAGTGACTGCGATGCTCTGCACATTCCATACACGACTCGCACATCTGCGAACCTCTTGGAATTGATTGAACGCTGTGATGATTCTATCGCCTTTGTGTTTAACATCATCAGATGTTCCACTGATATTGATAGCGCCATTCTCGTTCTCGTACATATGTCCGAAGGCAAGAACCAATGCGAACTTGTCACGAATGCGTTTGCTGTCGTACATCTTACGCATAACCTTGCGTAGTGGATGCTTGTCAGTAACGAGCGCATTGGCTACATCCTTGTAGGACTGAACCTCTCCGCTGTCAATCATATCAGCGATTACCTGTAGAAGTTGAACTCTCCACCAAGCGCCCTCCATTGAAGGCACACCACTGAATATGCGAATCTCAACACCGAACGATTTCAAGTTGAATGCTCTGCGAGTGTTAGTGATTGAGCCCTTACTAACAGCGCCTCCATAACCTGTATTCAATCGCCCGATGTACAGGCTGTAGAAGAATGGAACGAAGTGGTGCAAGTGTGTGAGTAATTCACGACCACTCATCCCGGCTTTGCTGATGGTTATATGACCTCCACAAGATGTGCGATTTGCATTGCCGTTGTCATCCAATTTCGCATCCAACATCCATCTATGTTGTTGGAAGTTTTTGCGAACCAATGAGCCGTTGTGTAGTGGTAGGATTGGCGAGATGAACTCAACACCTCCACGACCTAATGAACTATCACGCTCTGCGCCCCATCCATCACACTTGCCTCCCAAGTACGATGCGTATTCTCTTGCATCGCTGTCTTGCTTCTCCGCCTCGATACCGAAATACCACTTGCCTGTCTCCATCGTAGCATCGAATGGTGCTCGGTAACTACCACTTCCGTGGTAACCGAAGATGTTGCTACCACCATTGTTGTTCACAGCGATGTCCCAAGCCCGATAGTCGTTCAAGGTAACTAAGGCTGTAACACCATTGATGGTCAATCGCTCGAGCCTGTTTCCGTATGTCTCCGTTCCCTCGTACTTGAAGAAGTTGAATTCCTCTCCCCATTGTACTGATGGTGCGTTGTTGCCTCTCTGAGCCATCCAATCGTTGAATGGTAGAACACCTCGAACATTTGAGCCGTTGATGATTACCTTTCGTGCTGTGCGTACAGCGTACTCGGGTAACTGCTGTCCGTTGAAGTCAACAAGATTCTGCGTATTCGCAGGGAAGTAGAATACATTGCCCGATTCATCAGTGTACTTCTTTCCGTTCTCGATGTTACCTCCGCTGATTAGTCTAACGTTGGTCACGTTTCCATTCTCATTGAATGTGTAGATGCTTTGAGTATTGCTACCCATATCTGCTTGAGCGATGAAGTCCCAAACGATATCACTGCTGTTCCAAGAACCATCAGTTACTCGCATTGCTTTCGCTACTCTCATTGCTACATTCGTGTGAATGTATCCGTTGTGGAATGAAGAAAAACGAGCGTTTTCCTCATTGATTCTGCGCCCTGTTAGGACATTAATTACTTGTGGCATAATAGATAGTTTTTTTGGGTTAAACATTCTGACCTATGCCTTAGGTCATTGCGCCCTACAGCAGAATCGAACTGCTGACCTCCCGATTGAAGTAGACCACTTAGGGCTAACACTACAACAGCATTGCGCTCCCTATTGAGCAAGGTGTTACAGGATATTCCAAACGATTATTGCCGTACCACGACATCCTCCCTTGTTGATGAATTAAGCGCCCGAGCACAAGACCCTGTTTGTGCGCTCCCAATCTTCTCAAGATTCAATCATTGTGCTACGGATTCCAAGCGCTCCCGATTGAGCGCCCTAACCATATGTTTGAAACAGCCTACAAGCATCCTCGATGCTCCGCTGTTGATTGTGTTTATACTGCCTAACAAAACCCAAAACTTAAAGTACTCTCGTTGATATCCTATGGCTATCTACTACCCTCTCTTAAGCCCCAAGATGCCTACAGCAAAGTCGCTGTGACAAATGTCGCTCTGATGAATTCCTGTCTACTCTCACATCCCTAAACTCCCAACAACAATTTTACCTCTTTGACATCTGACCGAAGTCCTCACAGCCTACCTCCGAATGCCCCATAGGTACATTTGGTTTCTGCTGTGACTCCGCCTCCAAGTTTACATTGCTTAAAGTTGGTCGCTTAAGGTAGTTACCATATGACCACCTATTCGCAGTGTGCATCCGTATTTCAAGATGCTCGTGCTCTGACTCGTTTCCCTCTCCCACATTGATGCTCCGTTGCTGACCTTGATTCGAGTGTTTAATGCCCACAAGTACGGCAAGTCAGCGATGGCGCTGTAGTAGTGGTTGCGAGTGCAGATTTCAAATAACGTTTGTCCCTTTCGACATTGCAATGATACGGCAATATTTTGATTCCACAAGCGCTGTGGACAAAAAAAACACACTGAATGTGTAATTGAGTATAAATACCTATGTGAGACTGGAGCGCCATATATGGGTATTCAAAGCATATGTGCAATGCCTGTTTAGGGTAGTGTATTGGATGATTGATATATGGATGGGGGATTGTACGACCTGTCCAATGAAGTGCGCCCACAATCCATTACAATAGTATACAGGGAAACGATACGGATGTAGTACATAGGTAGTCCACTATCAACAGGTAGATAGGTAGTGGCTGTGTATCGTAGTGGTGAAAGGTAGGAAGTGTGCGAGGATGTATGGAAACGCTGAAATGTGTGTGGCGGAACGCTCGATTGATGGGGGGTTGGGTTGCGGATTCCGTTTCGGTGTGTGCCTGCGTGCGTGATATAAGTATTATAATCCCCACCCTCTATATTTCTCAGCACTTTTAACATAACCTGTAAAACATATTCCTCAAAAAAGGGTATTGACTTGGTGACAAATAAGTTGTAACTTTGCTACGTAATCAACGATGGTTTGCAGGCGTTTGAACGAATGTGAAATGAAAGCGGTTAAGCAGTCTGAACGTTAGACCTGTTTAGGTTGTTATTCATTGAAAGTATAGTTGCAACGCATCCATCAAGACGTTGTATTACGGAGCACTATACCCCAAACCTAACCTGTCTTATGCTAACCTGTATCATCATTTTAATTGCTATATTTGTAGTCATAAGTATCTTACCATCAGGCACTTATACAGTTGACCCATTTGCGTGTGGTACAGACGGTATGTGTATCTGTGATAAGGCAAAAGACTGCAAGAAGGTTGAAAGCAAGAAAGAAAAATAGAAAGTACGTTGTATACATTGACGGAGGTATAGTTCAATCTAAGCCAACCGAACCAAAGAAGACAACAGACTACGGATACTCTACAGCAATGAACCACCTAATCAGTAAGAAAGGTGGAGAGGCTACCGACTACGAGGAGCTGATGAACATCATTGCATTCCACGAGACTGGCTCTCAACAGAGAATGAAGCCCAACGCTATCCAGCTAATCAAGAACGATAAAGATGAACTCGTACCTCAAGGGGTAGGAAGAGGACTGTTTATGTTTGAAGCAGGGGAAGCAGCTGGTGGTATCACAGCGGTCAACAGAACCTACAAGGAGTTCAAGGATAACAACCTCGAGATACCAGACTGGTTAAATGATTTGTACAAGGAGAAGTCTCTTGATGCATCTACACTAACACCAGAACAGCAGAGAGTATTGTTCATAGGAAACTATCTACAACACCCGAAGGCTAACCTCGGTGACTGGAGAGAAGGTAAGATATCTACTGAGGACTTCTGGGGCAAGTTCCACCACGCTGGGGCGAACACCAACTACGACTTGTTCAAGTCGGATATGAAACTCTACGAAGAAAGCAAGAAGTAATGAAAGCAAAGAAGAAATCATCAGCGCATTACTACCGCAAGAACAAGAAGTCTCGTGATAAGAAGAAGGCTTACGACAAGAAGTACCACTCAACAGCTGAGAGAAGAAAGTACCGTGCGTTCTTGGTAAAAAAGAACCGTGAAGCTGGAACATACGGCAATAGAGATGGCAAGGACTACGACCACGGAGAGCGTAAGTTTATGAGTGCAAAACGTAACAGAAGCAAGAAATAATGAAGGCTAAGAAAAAATACGAAGACGGAGGAAAGTTTCCAAAAGGCAAAAAGCCGAGCAAACCTAACTACGGCAAGACTGAAACATTCCAAGACTACAAGTCTGCTGCCGCAGCATTTACCGACTACAACCCACAGAGCGATACAGTTTTTGTTGGAACTTCTATCGACCCAGGAGTTGCACAAAAAAAGGCTGGGAGAGCTTCTGCTATATCCGCCTCAAAGGGAGCTTCTGAAGCAAACTACAACGACCAGAAAGTTTACAGAACCAAAAACGAAGCAGGACAAACAGTTTACGTACACCTAAATAAGCACGATAAAAAAGAATACTCTAAAGGAGGAATTATGAAAGCAAAAAAGAAAAAAATGTACAAAGGTGGGGGCAAGATTGACCCTACTAAAAAAATGAAGAAAGCAGACGAAGCGGAAATTGACAGACGTTACGGTTC